>Ga0256829_1000592_pt1 | contig 35471 bp, 32 predicted proteins | sample 131447metaG_FD_185979 | JGI IMG/M metagenome (GOLD analysis project Ga0256829, IMG submission 185979) | Hydrothermal vent microbial communities from Lau Basin, Pacific Ocean - 131-447 | ecosystem: Environmental > Aquatic > Marine > Hydrothermal vents | place: Pacific Ocean: Lau Basin | collected... | reverse complement strand
GTCCACATAATTATGTAACTCTTTTACCGCACTCGATCTTTTTAAAACTCTATATAAATACTTATACACTTTATCTCTATCAAAAGGAGTTGGCAAGACACCATCGATACGGTAACATTTATCAATCATCTCAAGAGTCTTCGGGTCTGTTATATTATCTTCTATAAGATATATAGGAAGTAATTCTCTTTTATTTCGTAAGGATTGTATAAATATTTTTACATCTTCATATTCTTTAATTTTTATATTGTTATCTATTTTTATAAATATTATATCTATGGTTTTAGAGTACTCATACTTTGCAATATCTTGTTCATCTGACAAGATACACTCTTGAAAGATAAAATCAAACATATCATAATAGGATGCTAACTCTGTATTGAAATTAAAAAAAAGCACTTTAAGATTTGATGCATATTCATTTGTTAGTTTAATGATTGTTTTCATTTTATCTCACTGTATTTATAATATTTGCTATCTCTTTAAGGGAGAGACTTTGTTTCGCAGCACCGAGATCAACTGCTTTTTTTGGCATACCATAGACGATACAACTTTTTTCATCTTGAGCATAGGTAGCAGCACCCGCATTTTTCATCTCTAAGAGTCCAGTTGCTCCATCATCTCCCATACCTGTTAAAATGAACCCAACACCAAAGATGCCCACTTCTTTGCTCATTGATCGAAAGAGAACATTGACACTTGGCTTATGTGAGTTTACTTTAGGGTAATTTTTTAAAGCCACTTTGTATTGAAATCCATTTTTGTGTACCTCCATGTGCATATCTCCTGGGGCTATGAGTATGCGACCATGCATCAGAGCATCACCATCTTGTGCCTCTTTGACACGAGAGGAGGGAAGTATCTGGTCAAGCCTCTGTGCAAATGATGCTGTAAAACCAGCTGGCATATGTTGTGTTATCACAATAGGTGGATGGTTTGGTTCAAGTTGCAAAAGTAACTCTTCTAAAATCTGCACACCACCCGTTGAAGCACCAATGGCAATGATCTTTTTAGATGGAGGGAGAGAACTTGCAGCTTTTATACTACTCGACACCTGTTTGGCATCGAGTATTTTACTTGTACTAGTTCTTCTTATGTTTTGAATATATGTAGCACGAGAGGCTGCCGCAATTCTTACCTTAGAGACAAATTCTCCGCTCTTGTCTCCAAAAAACTGATCTATGTTGGTTGTAGGTTTAAGGACAATATCAACAGCACCCATACGCATGGCATCTATAGCAGAAGAGCTTCCTCTTGTGACAAGTGTTGAACAGATGATGGTAGGGATGGGTTTTTGCTTACCTATCATCTCTAAAAATGTCAGTCCATCCATCTTTGGCATCTCTATGTCGAGTATGAAAACATCAGGTAATCCAGTTCTTTTAAATACTTCAAATGCATCAACGGGATTAGCTGAACTCCCTATAATCTCTATATCATTGATAGGTGCAAAAATTTTCTTAAATTCATTCCTAACAAGTGCTGAGTCATCTATTATAAATACCTTAATCATTTAAAAAAAATCCAATTCGCTATCATCTTCATCTTCACTTTTTCCTTCAAGTTTACTTTTCATAAACTGCATATTGTTATCTAAAGAGTCTTTAAATATATATACATCTTTAAATATTCTATCTACAAACATATCCATCAAGTATATACTTACATCACTCAGTATCTCAGAAAGGTAGTTAAAAGCAGCTAAGTTTTGTGGCTCAATCTCTTCAAATTTCATACTTCTTAAGTAAGAAGCTATATCTTCATAAACAGGTGTGACACTTTGAGTTTGTTGTGCTTTAGAAAAGATAGATGCAACTTCATCAAGCTTATCTGCTATATTTGCAAAAAATTGATGCGAAAGGTTGCCATCGTTAAGATTTTTAACAACATCCATCAAATCATCTGCTAAAAACATAGCACTCCCCTCATAAGTATCAAAGAACTTATCTATAGAGTCCTCACTTACACTCCCCTGTTTCAAGATGATCTCTCTTCGACCTATAGAGTTAAGAGCATAGGAACGACTTAAGAGGGTAAAAAGCTTCTTTTGAAATCTCTCTTTTTCTATAGGGTAAGATATGTTCATATCTACATAGGGAACAATATCAAAAAGTTTTTTATACTCTTTTGGTTCAAACATTAGAAGAGTCATAATATCTTTACTGAAAGAGTTTATTGCCTTAAAAAAGTCTCCAATCAAGGGATTGTTATCTTGAGCATCAAAAACTACTACATTTACATGCCTTTTTGTTAAAATCGTATCTATTTTATCAAGAATTTGGGCATTGATATCTACTTTTGAAGCAGATAAAAAGTACTCAGATGTCTCATCATATATCTCTTGTGAATCTTTCCCAACATAGAGTATATTGTACTCTGATGCTAAAAATTGTAAATATTTACCATAATCTTTACTCATAACTTTTTCCTTCTAAGATTGTGTCTATTTTTTTAAATGCTACTAAAAGCACATCATTCATATAGATTTTTGCACTTTTAGATATATAGTTTTTAAAACTAAGAAGCTTTATCTCCTCTTTTGTAGAGAGATTTGTAAATGAACTCTCAAGTGCTTTAATGAAATCTTTTTTCTGTTGCTCTATCTCATAAATAGTCAAACCAAATCTTCGACTATATTTGATTATCTCATCATCTAGCATAAGAAGATAATTATCTTTATCTTCTTCAAAAAGATTATCAACTACTGCATTTATATTTTTAAAGATGCCACGAGAGTCTCCAAAATAGTTCTCAAACTGATAATGAGCATACTCCAAATTTTTGACACGATTAAGCACAAAGATAAATTTAAGATTTCCATTATAACCCTTAAGCACACTGTAGATAAAACTAGCATTTATCGCATCTTGCTCACCATCGAGTATGGGTATAACAACAAAATCCAAAAAGTTGATCATCCCACTGTCACTCAGTGCATCTATGAGAGTCATTGTTGTTTTGTTAGCCCCTATATCTAAACACAATGCCCCATCTTTTGCAAATATCTCAGCTAACTCTTCTCGTAGCAGTGGAGAAGATACGCTGACCTGTTCTCTGACACTTAAAACACTTGCTCCAAAACTAGAGCTATCGTTGTTTTCATCATCAAACTCATAGTGTCGAACGATGTTTTTACCACATCGCTCAAAAAGAAAAGGTACTACAAGTTGCATAGAAACTGTACTTTTCCCAACGCCACCCTTACTTGAGATCACAGCAACTTTCAGATTTTTTTCTCTCATTTTATCTTCTTATATACAGAGGTTGCTACACTCTCTAGGGATGCAGTGTTAATCATATTGAGGTTTTCAGTAAGTGAGATGAAAAAGTATCCACCCACTTTAAGGTTTTTAAGAACATTATCTACAACCAACTGTTTCGTGTCGTCATCAAAGTAGATAAGTACATTTCTGAGCCATATAACATCAAATTTTCCAACTTCACCATTGTATTTCATAAGATTTCCTACACTAAACTCCATATTTTCCACAAGCCCTCTGTCCATAAGAAACTGCCCCTCATGGCGACCTCGTCCTTTTAGACAATACTCTCTTTTTAACTCTAGGGGAATCTTGTCTGCCCATTTTGCTGGGTAAAGTCCGATACGAGCTTTTTTGATAACATCTGTGTTTATATCTGTACCTACTATTTTCCAATCACTCCTAGCCATACTTTTATCTAGTAGCATAGCTATAGAATAAGCCTCCGCTCCTACAGATGCGGCGGCACTCCAAAAGCGAAACTTTGCTTTAAAAGGGTGTTTTGGAAGTATCTCTTTTTGGAGATACTCATAGTGGTCAATCTCTCTAAAAAAATAGGTCTCATTTGTAGTGATGAGATTTATCATCTCTATTCGTTCTTTGGCATTGACTTGCACAAGACGGATATAGTCGAGATAGTTATCAAATTTATAAAAAAGTAACCTCTTAAGAAGTCGGCTCTGTACAAGTAGTTTTTTAGAAGATTGTAAGTCAATCCCCACCTCTGCAAATATCAACTTTTGAACAGTTATAAATTCATTGTCAGCTAAGATTATTGCCATCTCTACACCATATACTTTTGCATAGCTTCACTAAGAGCGAGCATATTGACCTTTCCAATAATATCTTGTGCACCAGCATCGAGAAGGGATTCTGCCATATTGTCATTTGACATATTTGTATGCACTATGATATTTATACCATCATACTTTTTCTCTTTTCTTATGTTATCAATAACATCTCTTCCACCAAGAACAGGCATCTCTAAGTCAGTGATAAAAAGGGATATCTCCTCAGGCGAGACATATTTCAAATCCTCAAGTAAAAGCTGTCCATTTTCATACATTCTGTACTTTAAGCCCATTTTATTAAAAAGGGACTCTGCCATTTTACGGATAAACCTACTATCATCTGCAAAAAGGATGAGCCTGTCATTTTTAACCTTTTCAATCTGCTTCGTATCTTCCATCGCCTTCGTGTCTATGGTGTCAAAGACATCTAAAAGCATCTTATCACTGTCAAAGATGAGACACATCTGGCTCTTTTGCCCTATGTTTACCCGAGTTATAAAAGATGTTTTTTCATCATTTTGAGAGTTGTCTGTCATAGTCTCTGGAGGAATATTTACTATGTACTCTACACGCTTTACCACGATGCCGAGTCTATGTCCACCATAATGAGCTAAGATAATAAGCTCATACTTACTTTCATCAAGAACCTCATTGCCAAACCACTTATCAAAGTTGATAATCGTTGTCATATTTCCACGAATATCGGCAGTTCCTTCGATAAGTCCTTCATTGTTAGTTTTGGCGATGTCAATATCTTTATAGACTAAAAGTTCTTCTATCTTAGAGACATTTTTTGCATAATACTGCCCATCACTCCCTTCAAAAACGAGGTACTGGCTTGTATCATTTGCATTTGCACTGACAAGTGCAACAAGGTCTAACTCATCGTCATCATCATCCATAAGATTGTCTATATTTTCTGTTTCTTCATCATACTCTTGCATATTTACTCTTTTATAGTGCTAGTTGTGAGAGTTCACCAATATTTAAAATAGTATTAGTATTTAAAATAGCGATATACTCTTTGTTGTATTTTCCCATATGAAGGATATACTTTGCATCAATCTTTGAGCCAAACTCAGGTGCTTTTGTAAGGTCTTCAACATCTATGCTATCTACTTCATACACTTCATCAATTATGATGCCTATTGACATAATACCTTCATCTTTTTCATGATTGACAACTACTATAGATGTTTTATCGGCTATGCTAGTTTGACCAAGCCCAAATCTATCGAGCAGATCAATAACAGGAACGATATTTCCTCGTATATTTGTCACACCTTTTACAAAACTCTTCATAGTAGGTACTTTTGTAATGCTACTATATTCCACTATCTCTTGTGCTTTTAAAGCTTCTACGCCATAGAGAACACCGCCAACCAAAAAAAGAAGATACTGGTTTTGATTATTTGCGACTTCACTCTCTAGTTCATTATTTTTACGGCTCACCTTTAACTCTTTAGTATCTATCGAATTGGCGAAGATCTAAACCACCGTTAGAGGTCTCTGGTGTTTGTGCAGTCTGGCGTGCTTGCGGTGCTGCTAGAGGGGCTGGAGTGCTAAACATATCTCCCTCTGCTACTTTAAAGAAACTCATCATTTGGTTGAGTGAGTTTGCTTGTCCGTTAAGCTCTTCACTAGCACTTGCCATCTCTTGAGAAGATGCTGCGTTTGTTTGTGTCACTTGGTCTAGTTGTGTCATGGCAGTGTTTATCTGACCTAGACCTATATCTTGCTCTTTTGCTGCATTTGCTATATCTTTGATAAGTTCTGCTGTTTCTTGAATCTTTGGTACAACACTACTTATGAGACTACCTGCTTTTTCACTTATCTTCACACTATCAGTTGTGATGGTACTTATCTCTTGTGCTGCTACTTGTGAGCGTTTTGCTAGTTTTCGCACCTCTGCAGCAACTACTGCAAAACCTTTACCATGCTCCCCTGCTCTTGCTGCTTCGATGGCGGCATTGAGTGCTAAGAGGTTTGTTTGGTAAACTATATCTTCGATGATAGAGATTTTTTCACTGATGAGAACCATAGCATCTACAGTTTTCGTAACGGCTTCTCCACCATCTATAGCCATAACAGATGCCTCTTCTGCTAAGTCATTTGTTTTTTGTGCATTTTTTGCAGACTCTGCGACACTTCCACTCATCTCTTCAAGAGCTGCACTTGTCTCTTCTAGTGAACTTGCTTGTTCAGTTGCACCTTGAGAAAGAGACTGCGAAGATGCACTTACTTGTGTAGAAGCTGATGCTATCTCTGTTACTCCACTGTTAATACGACCAACAATAGTTTGAAGTTTTTCAGCCATTGTATTTGTTGCAGTTTTAATAGCCTCTGTATCTCCAACAAAATTACTTTTTATTGTAACTGTCATATCACCATCTGCCATACACGAGAGAACAGTCCCTGTTTCCTTAATAATATCTTGGAGTGTTGATGCTGTATTGTTCACAGCTTGTTTTACTACATCAAAATCACCTTGATATTCTGTTGTAATTCTTTTATCAAGCTCTCCGTTTTGAAGTGCATTCAAACCAAATATTGTATCTGCAAAAGCATTTTGAACAACTGATAAAGTATCATTAACAACACCGATTATTTTTAAGTAGTCATTTGTAAAGCCCTCTGTTTCAACTCTAGCTGATATATTCCCTTTCTCTATCTCAGCATATCCATCATTATAATTTTTAAGTAGTTTTTCAAGTTGTGCCGCTGCATTGTTGGCTGCTTGTTTAACTACATCAAAGTCCCCTTGGTATTCTGTCTCTATTCTTGCATCAAACTTTCCATTTTGCAAAGCGTTAAAACCAAAAATGGCATCTGCAAAAGCTTTATCAAATGTTTCAATCGTTGTATTGAGACTATTTGTTAATGTTAGAAAATCATTTTCATATTTTCCTGTTTGGATTCTTATTTTAGTCTCCCCATTTCCAACAGCGGCTGATAAAATATTTGCATCTTCAATAAGGTTAGATAGGTTTGCACTTAAGTTATTGACTCCATCTTTTAAAACAGCAAAATCACCGCTCATATGCTCACTTACTTGGGCACTAAATTCTCCCTGTCCTAAGTCACTTATCGCCGAACCAACTATTCTTAAGTTTCCAACAGTTAAGTCCATAGTGGAGTTTATGCCATCTGTAATGCCTGAAAAGGTACCATTGTATTTTGTAGTATCTATACGAACATCAAGTTGTCCCTCTTGAGATGCCTTGTGCATCATCATAGAATCATCATGAAGATTACTAAGTTGCGTACAAAGCTTGTTGTAAACATCAGATAGTTTAGAGTTCTTTGTCTTTAACATACAGTTAAAATCACCATTTACCAATGCTTGTAGAGCATCTACCATAACTGCAACATCTTTTTCACTACTGCTTTTTTTTTCTTTTATCTTTGCCATTTTTTTTTCCTTTGTTTATTTTGTAGTATCTATAACTTTTTGTAAACTCTCATATATTTTGAGTTCATCCTCTTTTGCTTGAGCCAATATAGAACTTTGTCCATTTGCATATAGTTGCATATTGTTATGAAAAACACTATGAGAACTTACAAAATCTTTCCACTCCCTAGAGTGAGCCATAGCGGTCCCAGAGAGAGACTCTATCCACTTTCCAACTCTGCAACAACACGGTTTTGTTACTTCAAAGTTTTTTTCTCCACGCTTTACTCTCTCCTCAATATTTATACTAAAGATAAGGTGATCAACTTTAGCATGCGTTAAGTCAATATTGAGAGCATCTACATTTGTAACCTGTTTATTTTCACTAATACGATTTAGAAACTCTCGGTAGTTTAACTTCCTTTTATCTAAAAAATCCATAAAGAACTGATAAGACTCTTTAACACTGTGTCTCCTCTCGTAATCCACTAAAGTCCCATACAAAGAGTTAAGAACCTCTTTTTGAGAATCTTCAATGCGTCGTCTATAGGAGATAATATGCGATATAGTTCCATTTACCATAACAGGAGCTACAAAAGCTCTTACCCAGTAAAATCCACCACCATTTACTTTGTTCTTTACAAAGGCACTTACTGACTTTCCATCAAGAACAGCATCCCACAAAACTTTAAAAACAACCTTTGGCATATCTGGATGTCTTACAATATTGTGAGGTTTTCCTAGTATCTCCTCTCTTGTATATCCAGCCGTTTGACAAAATATATCATTTGCATAGGTTATGTTACCCTTTACATCGGTCATACTCACTAAAACATCACCCTCTTTAACATTAACTTCTTTCTCTAAACTATTCATTTTTGAGTTCCTTTCACCTCACCTATCATAAAAGATGGCAATCTTTCTATATCTACCTTGTACATCTCTTCCTCCTCTTTGAAAATAGGCAATATCATACTTCATCTACAGAGATTCTCTGATCTTGTGTTCCATAAGTTTTGGAATATCAAATATAAGAGCTATCTCGCCACTTCCTAAAATAGTTCCTCCACTAACACCTACAACATTACTAAACACCTCTCCAAGAGGTTTTATAACTGTTTGAAACTCTCCAAAGAGTTCATCTACCATCATTCCCACCTTGTACTCTCCAAAACGAACCACTACGATATTTTCTCTAAGAAGTCCTATCTCATCTACTAACTGTTTAAAGTTTACTTTTAACTGCTTATTCTCTTTTTTAAGTTTTTAACAATCTTTCTCTAAGTTTTTTTCTGCCATTTTTTATCCTTTTATTTTGTTTTCTATTTTTAAATAAATATTTAATGCTTGTTTAAAAAATAAATCAGCATCACTCAGTGTTGGTTTACCATAGGGCAATAAACCTAAATTACCAGGGTATCTTGAGTCTATATAGAGTTCATCTAAGACTTTTAATATACTCTCTTCCATTTCTATTTTCAAATCAATTTTAGCTATCAGAAATTGTAGTTTATGTACTTTTGGTACACTTATATTTTTATACTCCATAACTGCTTTAAAAGATTTTTCTATCGACTGCTGAGCATGAAAAGCAACGATATGAGTTAATCTTTCATCATTAATTATTTTTCTAATAACTTCAAGGTCATCATTTGCAGATTGCAACCAATCTAAAGCTAGTGATGTCCCCATAACAACTCCCCCTTTTGTAAAATTTCTTTTGAAAAACTACTATTTTGTTCAACAAATTTTTCATACATTTTTTTTGTATGTGTCACTATATCTATAGGAATAATCGCTTGTAACTCCTCTAAAGCATTAGCAACTTTTAATCTGATAGACATACTCTGAGCATAACTTTTTGGTATAAAGTCATCTGAAGTAACAACATATAAATCTATGTCACTATCTTCATTTGGCTTCCCGTAAGCAAATGAACCAAATAGTGTTATTTGTTGCAACTCTAAAGGTTTTAGTCTACTGACTATCTCTTTTTTCAATGTTTCTATACTCATCTCTAACATCTAGTTTTTCTCTTCACAACTCTGAAGCTTTTGAACCTCGACAACACTTAAACCAGTAATATCCACTATAAAAGTAATGTCACTATTTTTTGATAACAGTGCTTTTGCAACTTTTATATTCTGTTTATAAACACCTTGCTCTAAACCTTGCTCTAAACCTCTTTCTTCACCTATCATGAAAGATGGTAATCTTTCTATATCTACCTTGTACATCTCTTCCTCCTCTTTGAAAATAGGCAATATCATACTTCATCTACAGAGATTCTCTGATCTTGTGTTCCATAAGTTTTGGAATATCAAATATAAGAGCTATCTCGCCACTTCCTAAAATAGTTCCTCCACTAACACCTACAACATTACTAAACACCTCTCCAAGAGGTTTTATAACTGTTTGAAACTCTCCAAAGAGTTCATCTACCATCATTCCCACCTTGTACTCTCCAAAACGAACCACTACGATATTTTCTCGTTCACTCTGTGTCTCTTGCTCGTTAAAATAGCTACGAACATCTAAGAGAGGAAGCATCGAGTCACGAAGGTTGATAAACTCATTTCCATCCATCTCTTTTTTGTAATGTGCATCAAGTTCTATGCACTCTTGAATCATCTCTAAAGGGATGATATATTTAGTATTTCCTGACTGTATGAGAAAACCGTCAATGATAGCAAGAGTAAGTGGAAGTCGTATAGTAAAGAGACTTCCCTCACCAGATTTAGAGTCTATCTCTACTGTTCCACGCAAAGCCTCTATGTTTCTTTTGACAACATCCATCCCAACACCACGACCAGAGATATCTGAGACCTTTTCAGCTGTTGAGAGACCTGCTGCAAAGATAAGATTGTAAATCTCTTTGTCGCTGAGATTATTGTTCTCTTCAACCAAGCCATTTGCGATCGCTTTTGCTAAAATCTTATCTCTTGGAAGACCTCGCCCATCATCACTTATCTCTATAACAATAGTACCTGCATCTGGGTAAGTTTTAAGTCTTACATGTCCTTTGGGACTTTTTCCTACTGCTTTTCTCTCTTGTGGTGTTTCTACTCCATGATCTATAGAGTTCCTAAGCATGTGCATCAGTGGGTCAGAGATCTTCTCTACCACCATTTTATCAAGTTCAGTCTCGCCACCAACTATCTCAAAATCTATCTCTTTGTCTACTTTTTTAGCTACATCATTCACGATTCGCTTAAACTTGTTGAAACTATCGCCAACTTGTACCATACGGATGTTCATAATGCCTGTTCGTATCTCTTCTAACATATCACTAAGTATAGTTGCTGATTCACTTAGCTCATTATCATCAAGAGCATCAGCTCTTTGAGTTACTTTAGCATTGGCTATTACCATCTCTGAGATTTGGTTTATGAGAGAGTCTATTTTGCTCGAGTCAACACGCAAAGAGAAACTTTTCTTTGTCTCTTTCTTTGTCTCTTTTTTTATCTCTTTTTTTGAAGATGGTTCTTTTGAGATCTCTTTAACTTCTGTTTTTTGAACCTCTTCTTCTCTTGCATCTGTGCTTCTTACTCTTGAAGCATTATCAAAGCCAGCAAAAACAAGTTCTTCTCTGAGTCCCTCTTCATTATCACATAAAGCTTGCAACATATCCATATCTGTTGCCTCAAATATCTCAAGCACAACATCATCCATAACAAACTCAAAAACCTCTTCTATCTCAGCATAACTAGCATCACTCAAAAAAAGTATCTCATACCCTATATAAGCCTCAGTAGGGTTCATATCTTTAAGTGTAGGAATATTTGTATCTATACATAAAAGTTTTTTTACCTCTCCAAGTATGTTAAAAAAGTTCAATATGTTTATGATGTCCATACCACTCGCAAAGAAATGTGGCTTGAGTCTCAAAGAGATATGCCAAAGTTTTTCACCGCCCTCTTCATCTTCTAAAGTCTCTGCATCTATCTTTAGAGGTTCTTTTTTAGCATCTGGGAGCATCGACTTAAGTATGGCTAAAAGATGGTCATTTTTAGCTTGTGTTTTCGCATCAAGTACCTCACCATCCACTGCTAAATCAACAAGAGTTTGTGTGTGATCTTTAGACTGCAAAAAAGTCTCTATCATCTCCTCATTTAACTCAACTTTGCCATCTCTTACATCACTTAAAAGATTTTCAGCAACATGAGCAAACCCCACAACATCATCAAAGCCGAACATACCAGCAGTACCTTTGATGGTGTGCATCGCACGAAAGAGAGCACCTAGACTCTCATCATCTACACCATTCTCTTGCATAGCTACAAGAGCATTTTCCATAAATGTCAACTGTTCGTCAACATCTTCTACAAAGAGTTCAAGTTCTTCATTCATCCGTAACTCCTAGTAGTGTTTGGCATCCAGACTCTTGAAATATTTTTGTTACTTCGCTGTTTGCACCTATGATTTGAAAAGCTTTAGAAGATTCTTGGCAACTTTTTTTTGCACTTAACAAAAGCTGGATAACACTCATGTCTATCTTGTTGAGACTGCTAATATCTACAGCAATATCACCTTTGTCAAATTCAGCTAACAACTCTTCGTAAAAAGCCTCTACTTCATAAATGGTAAGCTCATCTTTATCTATTTTCATCTGAGTCTCATTAGGCTAGAAGCTTTTTAACAACCATAAAAAACTTCTTTTTATTAAATGGCTTTAGCATCCAAGCTTTTACGCCAAGTGCTTGTCCTTTTGCTTTAAGCTCAGGATTTGACTCTGTTGTGAGCATTATGATAGGTATATATTTATAAGCATCATTTTGCTTAATGTTCTCTACCATCTCCAGTCCACCCATAACAGGCATATTTACATCAGAAAATATTAGGTCAATCTTCTCTCTTGTTAAAATATCCAAACCCTCTTGCCCATTCTCTGCGACTATCGGTTCATGTCCAGCTTCTGTTGCAGCACCTGCAGCAACAGAACGAATAAGACTAGAATCATCCACTATCAGTATTTTTCCCATATCTTCTCCAAAAAATAATATTGTACAATAATATCTCTATCCCATTTAATATAAACTTAAATGAGAGGGAGAATACAAGTATTAAATAACAAAAATTAGTATTTTACATGAAAAATAATCACATTCCCATCGGAGACGATGGGAGTTAGTTATGGAGAGGCACTTATCTTAGACTTTGAATAATCTCTATAGATAACCCAGTTTTAGATGAGATAGTTTCATCATCTAAAATATCAAGCAGGTTCTTTGCTATTTCGATGGACTTTTCTTCCATTCCTTGCTCAAGACCTTGCTCTCTCCCTTGCTCAAGACCTTCTTCAAGACCTTGCTCGAGACCTTCTTCAAGACCTTGCTTTAAACCATCATTAGTAGCTTTTAAGATGGCTAATTTTTGTATGGAGATAAACTCTTTTCTTTTGTGTTGTGTTTCTAATTCATCTTTACTTAGATTTGCTTCATTGAGCATATCAAAAGAGTTTTGTATAGTGTGATTTAGTTCTGTTGGTATATACTCTAAACTTCCAGCATTTTTTATGAAGTATATCCACTCATCTCTTAAGTTTTCAAGCTCATCTAAACTCTTTTTAAATTTAGGGAGTTCTATAAAGATGAGTTCTATATCATCGCTATAGTCTATAAACTCCTCTTTTTCAAGTAGTTTAAAATTTGTTATAGTTTTCTTACTATCTTTAAACATTGTAAAATCAACTATATTTAAAGCAATAACTGGATTTAAAAGATAATAATCTTCTGATTTATTAAGCTGAACAGAATAATTTTTAGCGAGGTTATATAAAACTCTTTTTTCAAACCCTTCATGATTTAAAATCTGCATCTCTATTATCACTTTAGTATTATCATCAAGAACCGCTTTTACATCAACAAAGCTATTCTTCATACCATCAAGAAGTGGAATATTGTAAGGATCTACTATGGTGAGGTCTTTTATTTTAGTAGATTTGTTCTCATACACCAACGCATTGAGAAAACTTATGAGTTTATCTTTACTGTTTTCACTTCCAAACACTTTTTTAAAAGCATAATCCGTTTTTACATCTAAAAATTGCATTTGTAATCCTCATATTTTTGTAGTTTATTATAGCATATAGCTTCTTAGGAATAGTAATTGCTATCATATTTTTATGCAAATATTATTTGGTGTCCATGAAACTATCGTTAAAATAAACTCCAAATCTATGAATATAGAGTATATTCAACATTACATCAGTACCCACTTCAACTCTCGAACGATAGTTAAAAATAGTATAAACATTCCTGCTTCTAAAGCAAATCTTTATCATCGTACCTTTTTACTTAAATGGCTTTACTCTCTGTATAGTAAAAAAAACAAACCCATGCCTGAACTCAAAGAGTCACTTTTGCAAAGATACCATAAAGCTATTAAAATAACATTACCTCAAAAAATTATTCATTCAATAAGATATAAAGTTGTAAACAACGAAACACTTCATCTAGCCATCACGCCGCAAAACGCTCAGATTGCTTTAAAAATAAAAACTTTTTTACAAGTTAAGATGACAATATTTCCAATATATCTGGAAATAAAATTGGAGACTTTCAGTGAAAAAGCAAGACTTCAAAAGCTTTTAAATTCACGAGAAATCATAAATGTGCCACATAAACATATTTATAATAAGCAAGAAATAGATGAGTTTTTTCATGAGCCTGAAGAAGAAAAGCAAGAGATAAAAATATTTTCTCCACTTAGTAGTGCATATGTAGTTTTAAAAATGAATCCTACTGATGATATAAAACGAGTTAAGAAACAGTATAAATACCTAGCAAAAGAGTTACATCCAGATAAAGTATCAAGTGAAGATAAAGAGCTTGTAGCACTTCATACAAAAAAATTTCAAGAACTTTTAGAGTGTTATGAGATTATTTTGAGTGCCTCTCCCCAAATAACTACCTACTCATAAAGAACCCCAATTAAGAAATTTTAGACATCATTAGGAAAACATTAATTGTAAATACGATAAAATGGTGACAATTTTAATTTCAGGAGAAACAAATGGGTAAATTTGTTAATAACATAGAAGAATTTCTTGCATATTGTGAAGAGAATGATGTTCAATTTGTAGATTTAAGATTTACAGATATTAAAGGTGCGTGGCATCACTTAACTTATAGAATGAGTGCTGTAAATGCTGGAAACTTAGAAGCTGGTTTTCCATTTGATGGTTCATCCATTGAAGCATGGCAACCTATCAATAAGTCAGACATGCTTTTAAAAGCTGATGTTGGCACTGCATTTTTAGATCCATTTACCGCTGATCCAACTATTATTGTCATTTGTGATATTTTTGATATTTACAAAGGTCAAGCATATGAAAAATGTCCTCGTTCTATCGCTAAAGCAGCTCTTAAACATGCTGAAGAGATTGGTATAGCCGATGCTGCATACTTTGGACCTGAAAATGAGTTTTTCATCTTTGATAATGTTAAATTTGTTGACAACATCAACGAATCTGGCTACAAAGTAGATACTGAAGAGGGTGATTGGAATTCAAACACTGATTATGAAGATATGTACAACACTGCACACCGTCCAGGAACGAAGGGTGGTTACTTCCCAGTTCAACCTACTGACTCCATGGTAGATTTGCGTGCTGAGATGATGTTAGTGCTAGAACAAGTTGGTCTTGAAGTTATTCTTGGTCACCACGAAGTTGCACAAGGTCAAGGTGAAATTGGCATCGTTTACTCTGACATCATCGGGGCATCTGACAATGTTCAAAAGTACAAATATGTTTGTAAAATGATCGCTCACCTCAATGGTAAGACTTGTACATTTATGCCTAAACCACTTTATGGTGACAATGGTAATGGTATGCATGTTCACCAATCTTTATGGAAAAATGGTAAAAACCTTTTCTACAAAGAGGGTAATTATGGTAACCTTTCAGAGATGGCTATCAACTATGCTGGTGGTATCTTCAAACATGCTGCTGCTGTTTCTGCATTTACAAATGCATCAACTAACTCATACAAAAGACTTGTACCAGGTTTTGAAGCACCAAGCATCTTAACTTACTCTTCGCAAAACCGTTCCGCGGCTTGTCGTATCCCTTATGGAGCTGGCGAAGGTGCTACTCGTCTTGAGATGCGTTTCCCAGATTCTACTGCTTGTCCTTACCTTGCATTTGCTGTACTGATGATGGCTGGTCTTGATGGTATCAAAGAAAAAACTGTACCTGTTGGTCCAATGGATGAAGATCTTTTTGAACTCTCTTTAGATGAGATTCGTGAAAAAGGGATCCCACAGATGCCACATACATTGCGTGAAGCTATTGAAGGTCTTATTGGTGATAATGAGTTCTTAAAACCAGTATTTACTGATGATATGATAGACACTTATCAACACTACAGATTTGAGCGTGACATCTATCCAGATGAAGGTCGCCCAACTGCTTATGAGTTTAAAACAACTTATCAGTGTTAAGACACTAAACTTTACTTCCACTTTCCTGTGGAAGTACCCTCTTCTTCAAGCCACCAAATAAATATAAATTCGCTATAATTCCATACTTAATAATACATATAAGAGTGCTATTATTGATAATTCAAGTAAAGGTTCATTATGAATAATGTAACAAAGGGCAAATACCGCCCATTTCCACAGATAGATTTGCCAGATAGAATCTGGCCTACAAAAACTATAACACACGCTCCTGCTTGGTGTAGTGTTGACTTAAGAGATGGTAATCAAGCTCTTATCAACCCTATGTCAATGGAGAAAAAACTTGAATTATTTGCACTCTTACTCAAACTCGGATTTAAAGAGATAGAGGTAGGTTTTCCTTCCGCTTCTAAAGTAGAATTTGATTTTTTACGCCGCTTAGTAGATGATGCACTCATCCCTGATGATGTAACGGTTCAGGTACTTGTACAAGCCAGAGAGCATCTCATAGCAAAAAGTTTTGAAGCCTTAAAAGGTGTCAAGAAAGCGACTGTGCATCTTTACAATTCAACATCAACTGCACAAAGAAAAATAGTATTTAGCAAAACTCAAGATGAGATTTTAGCATTAGCACTAGAGGGTGTTGACATCATCAAAAAATATGAAAAAAATCACGATGGAGAGATATGTTTAGAGTATAGCCCTGAGAGTTTTACAGGGACAGAGTTAGACTTTGCTGCAAAAATCTGTAACGCTGTAACAGCAAGATGGGGTATCTCTGATACTCGTAAAGTGATTATCAATTTACCATCAACAGTAGAAATGGCTACCCCAAATATCTATGCAGATCAGATAGAATGGATGATAGGGCATCTTGACAACAGAGAAAACATCATCATCTCTACCCATACACACAATGACCGAGGAACAAGTGTCGCTGCAACTGAACTAGCACTTTTAGCAGGAGCCGACAGAGTAGAAGGTACTTTACTAAGTAATGGTGAAAGAACAGGAAATGTCGATATCATCACTCTAGCTCTCAATATGACAACGCAAGGGATAGACTCGACACTTGATTTTAGTGATGTCAATGAGGTCTTAGAGGTTGTTGAAAAATGTACAGAGATCGATACCCATGTTCGCCATCCTTATGTAGGTGAGTTAGTTTATACTGCTTTTTCAGGTTCACACCAAGATGCTATCAACAAAGGTATGGCACATCAAAAAGCTAAAGATGATGCTTTATGGGAAGTTCCCTATCTTCCCATGGATCCAAATGATGTTGGTCGAACATATGAAGATATCATCCGTATCAATTCCCAATCTGGAAAAGGTGGTGTAGCCTTTATACTGGAAAAGAACTATGGTTACATCCTACCAAAAGCTATGCATCCAGAGATAGGTAAGATAGTTCAAGCTATAACTGATGCCAAGGGTAGAGTTCTCAAATCGGAGGAGATTTTACAAACATTTAAAGAGACTTACTTTGAAGTAAAAGAACATATCTCTTTGATAGACTTTACAGTAACCTCCGTAAAGGGCATCTCAAAATGCACCCTTACATACACGCATAACGACAAGAAAATCGTAGCAGAGGGTGAAGGCAATGGTCCAGTAGATGCCTGCAGAAAAGCACTTCTTAAAGAGTATAAAAACGAGTTTACACTCAAATCATATTCTGAACATTCTTGGGGAGAAAAAAGTACAGCTACAGCCATAGCCTACATAGAGATTCAAAACGCCACAACACTCTCATGTTTTGGTGTTGGAGCAGATAGTGACATCTCAAATGCTTCTGTAAAAGCACTTTTTTGTGCTATTAACCGAGCTTTTAAAGATTAGAAGAGCAACTCCTCATTGGGGTTGATCTCATTTTCAACCATAGGTGGCTTAGAGGTAGGGGAAAAGTACTCTTTTCTTTTACCAACTTTTACCTCGATGATCTCCTCTGGAACTTCAAACTTTCTAGGTATCTCAGGATAAAGTTTTATAAGGTGATCATAATAATACTTAAATGCAGGTCCAGCTATCTTTCCACCAGTCTCCCATCTATGCATCGGTGTGTTATCGTCATTTCCAAACCAGACAATAGTTTCTATCGTTGGTGAGTACCCTGCGAACCATCCATCAACATTGTTATTTGTAGTTCCAGTTTTTCCCGCTAGTTCTATCCCCCAAGCTTTAGCACGACGACCAGTCCCCCGTTTGACAACATCACGCAATATCGTTGTCATAATAAATGCTTGAGTTGGTTGTGTGATAAATTTTTCTTTAATCTGCTTTTCATAGATAACATTTGAATTTTTTTCTATCGAACTTATAAGTGTCGGTTCAACCTGAATACCCTTGTTCGCAAATGAAGTATAATACTTTGCAAGTTCAAGAGGAGAGAGCGAAATAGTCCCTAAAGCGATTGATAAATCATGAGGAAGATTTTTAATACCAAATTTGTCTAACTGCGAGAGAAGCTGTTTTAAACCTATCTCATTGACAAGATTTATCGTTGCAAGATTTCTTGAATGAACAAGTGCTTCTCTAAGAGAGATCAGTCCCTTGTAATTTTTTTCATAATTTTGAGGTTGCCACAGCATCTTCTCTCCATCTTTTTCATACTTATACGAACGAGACACATCGACAAGCTTTGTAGCTCCACTAAAGCCTAAGTCAACCCCAACCTGATAGATAAAAGGTTTAAAAGCACTTCCTGGTTGGCGACGCCCCTGTGTAGCTCTGTTGTATGAGCTTTTTTTGTAGTCTATACTTCCAACCATCGCTAAGATATCACCTGTTTTTGCTTCAAGAGAGACTAAAGCCCCATTTAAAAGTGAAGTATTGACATCATCTGCAACATCCCACATAGGGTCTTTTAAAAGGATCTCTTGGTCTTTTATCTTGTAGGCTTCTATGCGTTTCAATGACATACGGTAGGCTTCTTTGAGAGCATCACGCGCGACAGTTTGAAGTCGTAAATCTATGCTAGTGTAGATCTCATAACCACCTGTTTTTATATCATCTATCCCTAAAGTACGCATCCGTCTCACAACTTCATCTACTATAAAGGGTGCTTTATTTTGAGTAAGCGTTGTGTTAAAAACCTCAGGACTCTCGGCAACGCTCTGCTCATACTGCACCTCATCAATCCACCCAAGCGTTCGCATACGAGCTAAAACGCGATTTGCTCTTCCCATCGATATATCGTAGTTTTTTGTCGGTGCATAGGTACTAGGAGCTTTTGGAAGCCCTACCAATACAGCAATCTCTTTAAGAGTCAAATCTTCTAAACGCTTGTGAAAATAACCATCAGCAGCTGTTTTGATACCGTAATATCCGTGTCCATAATATATCTCATTGAGATAACGCTCAAGGATCTGTTCTTTTGTAAGGGCATGTTCTAGTTTAAGTGCATAGATCGCTTCTTTGACTTTACGAGATAATTTTTTCTCCCTCGTTAAAAGCACATTTTTCACTAACTGTTGTGTAATGGTACTTGCACCCTCGACTGCACTTCCCGCTTTGATAACTTTGATAGCTGCACGAAATATTGCATCGATGTTGATACCAGGATGCTCAAAAAATGTAGTATCTTCTATGGCAACTAAAGCTTCAATAACTTTTGGAGGTATCTCATCAAACGAGGCATAATATCTATGCTTTTTATCAAAAATATTTGCAATTTTTTTACCATCTCGGTCATAGATTCTTGTTGTTTGACTTGGATGGTAATTTACAAGTGTTGATATATCAAAGTTATGCGTTAGTAAAAAATAACCCACTATAAGAAATGGAGATAAAACGCCAATTATAAAAAGAGAGAAGATGATATTTTTTATCTTTATCATTGCCTAAAATTCCTATTTGCAAAGTTCGCTTCTATGAGTCTTTTTGTATAAGCTGCACTTGGATTTGCTAAAATATCTTGCATTTTACCATATTCAACCACATTCCCATCTTTGATGACACAGATATCTTCACATACACTCTTTGCAGAGTTCATATCGTGAGTTACAAAAAGTATCTTAAAATGGTATGCATCTTGTAATCTTTTAAGGAGATCTAGTATCATCACTCTTGTAGTTGGGTCAAGTGCGGTTGTCGGTTCATCGAGCATCAATAACTTTGGATTTGATGAGAGTGCCATCGCAATAACAACGCGTTGGAGTTGTCCCCCTGAAAGCTCTGGAGCAAATCTATCTAAAAGTGACATATCCAGATCTACATAGTCGAACAACTCAGCCATCCTAACCTCATCTACAAAAAATTGTTTTCTTATCTTAGTCAAAGGGGAAAGTGCTGTAAAAGGGTTTTGGGGGACAAACGCTACACTCTCCCCAGCTTTTAACTCAAAATCTGCATCGATTTCTAAATCACACTGCATCTCACGAGGCAACATCCCAAGCAATGCTTTGATGCTCAAAGACTTCCCACTTCCACTCTGGCCAACAAGGGCTAAGGATTTGTTAATAAGAAAATTTACATCAACTAAAGTGTTCTCTTTTAAGCTAATATGGAGTTTGGAGATATTCATAAGATATTTTAGCTAAATGTAGCTAATGATTTGTTACTTTTATACTTAATGAAACTGGACACGCAGATTAGATCCCTACTTTCTTGCCTTTTGCAGCCATTTTTATGTATATATGGAGTATCTCTATCGCTGCTGGAGTTATGCCACTTATCTGCGAAGCTGCTTGGAGTGTAGGTGGGTTAAAGCTTTCTAGTTTTTCTACTATCTCTTTACTTAAACCACTGATGCTCTTAAAATTAAAATTTTGTGGGATACTGATCTTAAGATATTTTTTCATCTTTTGTATCTCCTCTTCTTGCTTGAGTATGTAACGGTAGTATTTACCCTCTACTAAAATCTCCTCTTGTATATACGCATCATACTGTGCTAACTCTGGAACAAGTCTAAGCATCTTCTTTATGTCAAAAGTTTTACGCGCTACTAACTGTTGTGCGGTTTGTAGATCTTTGATGCACTCCTCATCCATAGATTCTAAAAGTGCATTAAACTCTTTGTTTGGCGTGAAACTTGTTTCATTGAGAAGCTTTAAACCATGGAGTATCTGCTCATGTTTCTTTTTCACTCGTGTATAAGTAGCATCATCTATGAGTCCAAGTTCATTTCCATAGTGAGAGAGTCTTGTGTCTGCACTCTCCTCACGCAGCAGAAGTCTATACTCAGCTCTTGAGGTAAACATCCTATATGGCTCATTTGTCCCCTTTGTCACAAGGTCATCTATGAGTACACCGATGTATGCCTCATCACGGCGTAAGATAAGTGGCTCTTTTTCTTGCAAACTCAGTGAGGCATTGATGCCAGCCATAAGACCCTGAGCTGCAGCTTCCTCATACCCAGTTGTGCCATTGATCTGTCCAGCACAGTAGAGTCCACTCACTTTTTTTGTCTCCAGAGAGTGTTTGAGTTCACGAGGGTCAACAAAGTCATACTCTATGGCATACCCATAACGCACTATCTTTGCATCTTCTAACCCTTTGACTGAGCGGATCATATCTCGTTGTACCTCTGGTGGCAAAGAAGTAGAAAGACCATTGATATAACACTCCGTATTGTCCATAGTTTGTGGCTCTATGAAAAGGTGGTGTCTATCTTTGTCTGCAAATTGACTCACTTTGTCCTCTATAGAGGGGCAGTAACGAGGAGATTTACCCTCAATCTGCCCCGTAAAAAGTGGAGCACGGTAAAAGTTTGAAGAGATAATCTTGTGGGTTGTTTCATTTGTGTACGCTATGAAACATGGAAGTTGCTTTTTTGTTTGACGAAATTCATCTCTGTTGGTACGAAAGGAGAAAGGGTTTGGTAGTGCATCTCCATCTTGCTCCTCCATCACAGAAAAATCAATAGTAGAACTATCTATACGGGCACATGTCCCTGTTTTGAGACGAGAGAGATTGAGTTTTGCATCATTTTTCAGTGAAGAAGATAGACCCTCACTTCGTTCTTCCCCGTAACGACCACCTTTTTTTTGTACCTCTCCCACATGGATGATGCCGTTTAAAAATGTTCCAGAGGTGATGATAACTTTAGATGCTCTATACTCATTGAGGAGATCTGTTTTTACACCTAGCACCTTTGCATCTTCTATGAGTAGTGATTCTACTGTTTCTTGGGCTAAATGCAAATTTGGCGTACCTAAGATAGTATTTCTTGCTATCACTCTGTATCTGTCCATATCTATTTGTGCACGACTTCCACGCACAGCAGGTCCTTTTGTTTGGTTGAGGATGCGAAACTGGATCCCAGCCTCATCGGTGATGAGTCCCATCTCTCCACCAAGTGCATCTAGCTCACGCACAAGATGCCCTTTAGCCAAGCCACCCACAGCAGGGTTGCAGCTAGTAGCCCCTACATTTTCAGCGAGCATAGAGACAAGTAATGTTTTGTTACCCATTCGTGCAGTTGCCAGAGATGCTTCCACACCAGCGTGACCACCACCTACTACTATAATGTCATAGTTCATATTATCTTTCCGTTCATTTAATTAGCCGAATTTTAGCATAATTTATGCTACAATTCATTTGATACAACTGATGTTGAATTCTTCTGCTTGGGTGTTTTTTAGGGAGTTGGGGAAAGTTGGGTATCTCCAAAGAGGAGGATACACCGGTGAAGTTTTTCATTGTGTTTATGGTTTTAATCGTTTTAGCAGAACGGTTATGTAGAGGTTTTAACGCCTCTACAACCATGGACACAATTGTATCATATTTTTAATAAATTTGGAATTTTTATGTTAAAACAAGCACATGATGCATACAACGAAAAAGACTATACAAAAGCATTTGAACTCTACTCACAACTGAGTGATGATGCAGAGGCACAAACTTCCCTTGCATTTATGTACCAAAATGCTCAAGGTTGCGAAAAAGATACACTTAAAGCATTTGAGCTTTACTCTAAAGCGGCAGAGCAGAAGCAACCTTACGCTCTTTTTAATCTTGCTATTTTATATATGAATGGTTTAGATGGTATTGAACATGACCAGTTTAAAGCACATGCCCTGCATCTTGAGGCAGCAACTCTTGAAGTTGTTCCTGCTATGTATGAAGTAGCATTGATGCTCGAGCGTGGTTTAGGATGCATGCAAAACTATAGTGAAGCTGCTTTTTGGTACGAAGAGGGAGCAAAAAGAGGTCACGCAGAATCTTATAACAATCTTGGCGTTCTTTACAAAGAGGGGCATGGTGTATCTCAGGATGAAGGCAGATGTTTTATCTGTTTTAGCAAAGCGGCAGAAGTTGGCTTAGCAGAGGGTCTTTACAATCTCGGTCAACTTTATGACCAAGGTGTCGGCTGTGAACTAGATCATGACATAGCACTTGATTATTGTAGAAAAGCAGCTTATAAAGGTCACGAGAAAGCAAAACAAATCATTCAAGGTCTTCAAGAAGATGGCAAAATTGTCTTTTGAACTAACCACTAACTAGTTCCCAAGTTCTACTTGGGAATTCATACAAATATACACTCCCAAGTACAACTTGGGAGCGAGGTAGAAAGGAAAAAACTTGTTTACGGGATTAATTAGAGAGATAGCTACTGTTAAAAGTTTTGTAGGTTCAACACTCACTATCCGTGCAAAACATCAAGCAAAACTTGGTGACTCCATAGCGATCAATGGAGCATGTTTAACAGTTGTCAAAGTAACGAGTGATGGTTTTAGTGTTGAGCTCTCACCTGAGAGTCAAAAACTCTTAGCTATAGAGAACTACAAAGGTGAGGTGCACATAGAACCTGCTATGATGATGGGCGATAGATTTGAGGGACATATTGTCCAAGGGCATGTTGACTGCATCGGAGAGATAAAAGAGATTAAAAACAATGGAAACTCTTTTGATGTGTTTGTCAAACTTCCAAAAAAGTTTATCGCTTATGTCATCCCAAAAGGTTCTATCACCATAGATGGCATCAGTCTGACTGTCAATGATGTAGAAGAGGACTCTCTTAGACTTACTATCATCCCACATACGATGAAAGAGACACTTTTCAAAAGCTACAAAAAAGGCTCAAAAGTCAATGTAGAAACTGATATGTTTGCAAGGTATGTAGCCCATATCATCAATCATCAAACAAAATCTACTCATTTGACTTGGGATGATGTTGATAGTATAAGTGCAAGATACTAAAAAATAAATTAGAATATTTTACAGTTTATTTTATAAATATTCGTTATACTATTGTATATAAAATTATCATTGGACTTAAATTATGAAATCTGTAATAACTTTACTTTTTGCAACAACCCTCCTTTTTACGAACCTTTACGCAAAACCAGATACCCCATCTTCTGAGATAGCCTCAAAGTTTCATGTTAGAGTTGTTGACTCTAAAACTGCCAATGAAAAATATAAAAATGGTGCTGTATTTGTAGATACTAGAAAAGTTCCTGAGTATTCTATTGAACATATCAAAGGTGCTATCTCTGCTTTTTACGATGAAAAAGGTGGCAATGCAAATAAAATAGTTGATTTTGATAATTCTAAAGATATCTACCATGATGCACGCATATCTCCAGATAAATCAAAAGAGCTTATTTTTTACTGCAACGGTATTAAATGTTGGAAATCTTACAAAGCTGCAGTAACAACCGCCAAGGAAGGTTACACTAATGTATATTGGTTAAGAGAGGGTATAGGTAAGTATGCCAAAGCAGGTTATGAGGTTGATGGAGTTAACATTGTAGGAAAAATGGATACAAAAGTCATAAAAAATGATTTTAATTTTCATGTTACAGTAGGTGTTATCATTGGCATTGTGATGGCTATCATCTTGTTTTTTGCGTTTAAACATATTATTATGAAAAAATCTTATCTTATCTCCACAAAACTCCTTAGCAATATCTTTATCATCGTTTTAAGTATGGGTATTATTGGGTATTTTTCTCTTAACTCCTCAAAAGATGGACAGATAGCTATAAATCATATCTATGAAGATAACTTTAAACCACAAAATGAACTCCTCCACGCAATCAATAACTTTAATTCTATTCAAAATAATCTTTCCTACTCTCTTACAGGTTTGGTAGCATTTGAGGGGGCAAGGATCGCCCTCATAGATACAAGAAAAAAGATGAAAAATATCATCTCCAATGTGATGCAAAGTGAATTTTACAAAGATGCACAAATAAAAAACTCTTTTGATATCATCATAAAAGAGTATAAAGATTCAGAGCATCTCTTAGATGCACTCCAACAGGCTTATCTCAAAGAGGATAAAAAGGTGTTAGTAAATCTCGCATCAAACGAGTGGGCACTCTCAAGTGCTATCATCAATAAACAGTTCAATATTATTGAGCAAAAAGTCAATATAAAAATAAGAGAGATCTATAACCAAAGTACACTAAACCTCAAAAAAACATTTTATGATGTACTCATCCTTATAGTCTTTTTTATCTTTGTCTCTGCAACACTCAACACTATTTTATATATCTTTATGAAGTCCTCCATCCTTGGCATCAGGAACAATATGGTCTCAATGCTTGATACGCTTGATCTTTCACGAAAATTTGTTGACTACAAAAGGGATGAGCTAGGTGAGATCTACAAAGCATTTGCCCATCTTATAGAAAAAGTGGGAGAGGTTCTTCATGATGCTAAGGATTCTTCTCAAAACAATGCACAAAATACTTTAGAGATGAAAAATAGTGCAGAAGCGATCAGCAATGGAGCTTCACAAGAATTTGAGTTAGTAAACACAACAAAAAGCATGAGTGATGAGATGAAAGGAACACTCTCTGTCACTTCATCAAATGTACAAAAGACACAAGAGGAAACCACACAGGCTCAAAACAATCTTGAAGAACTTCAAAAAAATGTGATACAAATTGTAAATCAAATCCAAGAAAACGCTTACAGGGAAGAAGATATCTCAGCAAAACTCAACCAACTTACTGATGATGCACAAAAGATTACAGATGTCCTGAGTATCATAGAAGATATTGCTGACAAAACCAATCTACTAGCACTCAATGCTGCCATAGAAGCTGCTCGTGCAGGTGAACATGGAAGAGGCTTTGCGGTAGTTGCAGATGAAGTAAGAAAACTGGCTGAAAGTACACAAAAGGCTATCGGTGAGATCCATAGCAATGTAAGCGTCATTGTCCAATCTATCATAGATGCGAGTACAAATATGAATGACAATGTGCAAAAAACAAAAATGCTTAGTGATAACTCTGAACTTATGAAAAAGAAACTTCAAGAGACAAAAAGTATCATAACAAGCACAGCTGGTTTAGCAAACTCATCGCTAACAAGCACCGAAGAGGTTCAAAAAAATGCAGAGCTTATCATCAATAATATTGAAGTGATAGACAACATCGTTAAGCAAAATAAAGACAATGCTCTCAATATCTCAAATAGTGCTAATGAAGTTTATGAAATATCTCAAACCCTTAAAGGGCAACTTGATAAGTTTAAAACTAGATAGTAGCATCACTCAGTGCAACTATGCCCTTGTTGCATTTGATCTTATGAGGCATATCAACCAGTTCAAAATCTACCAATTGAGTTTTTGAGGCAACTGTAGCATCTCTCATCTCCTCTGCACTATTGATATAGAGATGAAAACCATTTTCATAAAGAGCGAGACGGGTTTTAAAAGCGATAGAATAAGTTGTTACAACACCATCCTCTTTTACGAGTGAGGCTATATCTTTAAAATACTCTTTAGTCCACAGTATAGGATTTGTTGAGGGGGAAAAAGCATCTTGATAGACTATGTCAAACTTTATCTGCTTCTCCATTAACTTTTTTAGATAAACTCGTGCATCGCCAAGATAAAGCTCTATAGATATAGATGAATCTTCATAGCTCCCTTTTTCAACTAAACTCTCCATAACAACTCTCAAGTGGTTAAACTCTTTTGGATAAGTAAAATGTACAAGTGAGTTTACTAGCTGTGCATCTAGCTCTGGAGAGTATATATTTATCTTAGTTTGTATCTTTTTTTTGTGTGCATAGTAGAGTGTTGCAAGGGTATTGAAACCTAAGCCAAAACAGATATCGAGTATGTTTATCTCCACGAACTCTTTTTTTAACTCTAAAGCGGGGATCACATGTTTGAGTAATGATTCATGCAAAGCCCCATCTTTTGTAGAGTGATAATGCTCATCATACTCTTTTGAATAGGCTGTATATGAGCCATCTTCACTGAGTGTCAGGGAGTGAAGTGCATCATCAAATTTTTTTACCAAAGAGTTTATCTTATTTGCTATGTCTCAAAGATTTTTCCTCTTCTAACATATTATTTAGGTATTCTATAACTTTCATGGATGCTTTTTCTGCCGAATCAAAATATGTCATCACATTTTGAGAGTGCTCAGTACATGTTCCAGCTTCAACACACTCAACTGCTTTTTTAATATTGTCATGAACCTCTTTATGTGGTGCTGCCATTTTGCCATAACTTGCACATTGACCAAATTTATCTTTACCAATCCCCTCAAGATACCACTTACCAAGTCGGCATTCATCATCAGCTGCAAAAGTTCCAGTTATCTTACCATTAAAGACAGTTTTGTAACCATTTGCTTTAAAAAGAAGATGATCAAGTTTCACTAACACCATAAAAACAGCATAAGTTATATCTTTGTTCTCTTGAGAAATCATTTGTGAGTTTTCTCTTAAAATTTCCATCTTTGATTGGAACTCATCCATCTGCTCATTTGAGCTTTGTGATAACTCTTCCATAGATTTAGAATGCTCATAAATCTCACTGGTGTTTTGTTTTAAAGATGAAACTGAAATCTCTACTTCACTTGTTGCTTTTTGAGTTCTCTCGGCTAACTTTCTTACTTCATCTGCAACAACTGCAAATCCTCTACCATGTTCCCCTGCTCTTGCTGCTTCTATAGCAGCATTTAAAGCAAGGAGATTTGTTTGGTCAGAGATATCTTTGATCAAGTTAATAACATCAGATATACTTTCAACATTATTATTTAATGTGTTGACCTCTTCGTATGTATTTGAAATATGCTCTAGTAATGAACCCATAGTATCAGAAAGAGTTTCAATACCAACAGAACATGAGTTTGTATGCTCATTATTTTCTTGATTTTTAGTATCTATATCTTCAAGTGCACCAAGATTACTGCCTAGGTCGCCTTGAAGAAGCTTTAAGTCTCTATCGCATCCATCTGTTAAACCATGTGTTAATGCCTTGATTAAATCATTCATAATTTGATTGCTATCAGCATACCCTGCTTGCTTTTCTAACTCATTATTTTTAGAAGTTAAATCCTCTACTTGTTGCTTTAAAGTTTCAATCTCTAATTGATACTTTTTAATTTCATTCTCTGAATGATGGTTGTTGTTAAAAAACATTTAAAGACCTTTAAAATTTACTATAAGATGGCAATAATTATAACAATTATTCATATTGTACTCAAATACACATAAGATTGCTCTTATCCTCTACCCCCCCCTATTCCTCTATTCATTGTGTAATATCTTCCCATTCCCACACGATTAAGTGCCTCTACAACAATAGAGGAATGGTTTTTGCTAGAATTGTTTTATGAGTCGAATCCGCCTAAGTACAATTATCTATTAAATGAATTTATCCTTTAACTATATTTTAGTTTTAGGTACAATAGGTATAATTTCATAATACTTGGCAATATTAATGCATTGTCGTTTTTAAGACATCTGGTACTAAATTGAGTTTTAAATATAAATTTTAGGAGAATACATGAAAAGTATTTTAGTTATTTTGGTTTTATTGGGTGGTTTATTAAACGCACAAAATAGTTTTCCTAGTGAGCCTATTATAAAAGAATATGCTGAACAACAGCCTACAAACAAACAACAATGTAACGATACCCTGATAGAAAATTCTAGTATGTCTATCACTGTTGTCGGGCAAGGCGTAGCACCCTCTTTTGCCAGCTCCCCTGCCCAAGCTTCTGCTCTAGCTAAGCGTGCAGCTACAGCTGATGCTTATAGACTTATCGCTGAGAGAATAAAAGGTGTTAAAATCGAAGGTAAAGGTACTATCAAAAACATGATGGTAAAAAGCTCAATAGTAAATACACAAGTAAGAGCATTGGTCAAAAATGCAACAGTTATCGAGACAACTTTTAAAGAGGGTTTATGTGAAGTTGAGATGGAGATAAATCTCAACTACAATGATTTTTAAAATACTTTGGTATAGATAATGCTTTAATCCTAAAAAACCTCTTCTAGTAGGTAAAATAGGAATTTTAGATGATCTCATTAGATGCAAAGGCTGAAACTTCTCAGAGTAAAAAATCCAGTCTTTTATCTCTTTCAGGTTCAGAAGTAGATAAAAAGGGCAAGCACAAACTCTCTTTCTTAGAACTTTTAAATGGTGTAAAACTTAAACCAAAAGATGAAGCTCTAAAGTCAATCCCTCTCAAAAAGACACTTGCACTTAAAGAGCTTAAAAAAGAGACACACCTTCCTCAAACACTCAGCGTAGAACTAAACCCAATACTCGTTAAAGATATAACACCTAAAGATTTAAAACGGTTAATCCTTGATGGAAAAAGCTACCTCAAAACTAAAATAATTCAAAGTGATGCTTTTAAACTGAGTGAAGCAAAAAAACTCCCAAAAACTTTAAAAGGTTTAGTAGCAGTTGCAAATAAACTTGGCATAGATATAAAAAAAATCACTTTAGAAGATGTACAACCAACAAAACTTACTCTTACAGACAAAGCCCGTCTAAGTAAACAAACCCATCTGAAAGTAGGTGGAAAATTTGCAACTCAAAAAGAGCTAAAAGAGATTCCGAAGAAGCAAGAACAAAAGTCAGCTCCCGCACTAAGTAAACTAGAGTTTCAAGAGCCATCAAAACTACAACAAAAAACTCTTCAAGTAGAGAGTAACCATAAAAACAAAGATCTAAAAGATGAAGTCAAAGCTTCTGTGCCTCTTTTTAGAGATGTAGTCCAAATACCTCAAAAAGTTTTGACACAAAACATTGTCAATATTAAGCAACATCTCAATGCAAAAGATAACCATCAAGGTTCAAAAACAATAAAACAAAAAGCAGATGAAACGCTGAAGTTGTTGTTGCGTGGGGAAAAGCCAAAGCAGAATTTAACTACAGGTTTAACAGCAGACTTTTCAGTGGCAAGTTCAAGAGTAATCGCTCCTCAGGCGAGTAAAGATATCTCAAAGTCATTTGAATCACTCTTACAAAATACAGATGATAAGAGTTTTAATCTTGATGGCTTAAAGATGCAAAAGCCCGATACTCTTTCTGTAAAGCTCAACGAAGCTAAACAGATGGTACAAAATCTCTCACAAGATATAAAAACAGCTATTGATGATTATAAGTCTCCATTTACGAGGTTGAAAGTTCAGTTAAATCCTCAAAACCTTGGAGAAGTTGATCTCACCATAGTCTCTCGTGGTAAAAATCTTCATGTAAATATAGGCTCAAACAATATAGCTATCAACGCTTTGGCAATGAATATCAATGATCTCAAAACACAGTTAGGTAACAATGGAATAAATAATGCTACATTTAATTTTAATGGTGGTTCAAATAGTGATGCACAAAGTCAAAATTCACAACAAAATCACCAGAACCAACGACAAGCAGGTAAGGAATATAACTATTTTGAAGCTCAAGATGAAAATGAAGAGATTTTGAACTCCCTAGAGATAGTAGTTCCCAACTATGCATAATATAATTTAAGGAGAATATCATGGCTATCAATGCTTATGGAAACAATATCGCTACAAATGGTGCAACACCAACTGCTACCCACCAAGTTAAAAATAAAACTGCTTTGGGAAAAGATGACTTTATGAAACTTTTACTTGTAGAACTTCAGCATCAAGACCCAACCGAACCGATGGACTCTGAAAAGATTTTAAGTCAAACCTCACAACTAGCTGGCTTAGAAGCATCTTCAAACACCAATAAGGCTTTGAAAGGTTTGACTAAGTCAATCTCAAGTTCTAAAGAGTTTTCGACAATTGCTGCGATTGGAAAGACGGCAGATACAGGCAGTGATACTATTTCTCATACTAAGGGAAGTGCATCAAAATTTGAAATATATTATCCAAACGACATTAAAAATGGTACAGTCAATATTCTTGATAGCAATAACAAAGTTGTCGCAACTTTAAATATAGCTATTGATAAAACTCTTGGGAAAAAAGATGCTGGTGTGCATCAATTTTCTTGGAATGGTGTAGGCTCTGATCGTACCACCGCAGGGAGTGGGATATATCACATCACATCAAACTATACAGATACAAATGGAGTTGCTAAAACAACAAAACTTGGAACTTACCCCATAGAAGCAGTTCGTTTTGACAAAGGAACTTCACTTTTAAAACTTGGTTCTAATTATGTTCCAATAGGAAAAGTAAAAGAAGTTTATTAAGGAGCATTTTTATGATGACTCAAGCGTTTTATACAGGCATCTCAGGTCTCAAGTCCAATCAAACTGCCATTGATGTAGTAGCAAACAATATTGCAAATATAAATACAGTGGGGTTTAAAGGATATAGTTCAGAGTTTAATTCTCTTCTTGAACAAGAGCTACATACTCCTGCACAAACATCAACAACAGACAATACGGTTGGATTGGGTTCAACTTTAGGTGCTTCAACTATGGACACTAAAGCTGGTAGTATTGCACTCTCAGATAAAGTTACAGATCTAGCCATAGCTGGCAATGGCTGGTTTGGTATACAGGGTGAGAGTGAACCTCTCTATACAAGAGCGGGTAATTTTAACTTTGACAAAGAGGGCTCTCTTGTAACAACTAATGGTCATTATGTACTTGGAACAATGGGTAACAATATAAAAGATGGTGTTGTAAGTAAAGTTTTAGATTCAGTTAAGTTAGGTGGTGTTGCCACACAAACTAAGCTCTCCTTTCCGAGTGAATTAAAGTATCTTGTTGTGCCAACTACAAAAAGTCAATTTTTTGGGAACTTAGGGCGAGATGATGTCACAAGAACAATGAGTGCAACTGTTATTGACCCAAAAAACAATAAAAATCAAATCAAACTTTCATTTACACAATCAAAGCCACAAGTATCACCTGGAACACAGTGGGATATAGTGGCAACAGCAAGAAGCTTAGATGGTGCGACTATTTATGATACACAAAAGGCAAAAGCGAATTTTGATGCTAGTGGATCACTTATATCGAGCACTTTAAAAAGCATCGATAACAATGGTCAGATTGTCCAGTTAGACCTTGGGAATAAGTTATCTGGAGGGGTTACTTCTGCTACAGGTGTATCTATCAGTCCTTCAAGTAAATCAGATGGGAAGCTAGGTGGAGAGTTAAAGAGCTATAGTATCAATGCAAAGGCAGAGGTCATCGCAACTTTTACAAATGGACAGCAAACAAGTGTAGGAAAAATTGCAGTTTTTCATTTCAGAAATCAGCAAGGACTAGAGAGAGCATCAGGTTCAACTTTTAAAGCAAGTTCCAACAGTGGAAGCCCAATGTTTTTTCAAGATAAAAATGGTGAGAACCATAATGGTGCTAGGGTATTAAACCATAGATTGGAAGGATCAAATGTTGGTCTGAGTGCAGCTTTAACGGATATGATTATATTCCAACGCTCCTATAATGCGAACTCCAAATCTGTATCTACTGCAAATGAGATGATGCAAAAAGCTCTTCAGATGAGTAAATAAGTTGGCACACTTAATGCTTCTATAACTTACTAATTAAATTTACTCTCTTGAAGTGAATAGACAAAGGATTTAAAATGTTAAAATCACTTTCTGCTGGTGTTTCAGGATTACAATCTCATCAAGTTGCGATGGATGTAGTATCAAATAATATTGCAAATGTTAACACCATAGGTTTTAAGTACTCTCGTGCTAACTTTTCAGACCTTTTATCCGAAACCAAATCAATAGCGACAGCTCCACAAGGTAAACTTGGTGGTAAAAATTCTATTCAAGTTGGGCTTGGTGTGCAGATAAACTCTACGACAAAAATATTTTCACAGGGTTCTGTCAAAAATACTGATAAAAATACTGATGTCGCTATCCAAGGGGATGGTTTTTATATTGTATCTCCAGATAATGGGACTACTTACAAATATACTCGTGATGGGGATTTTAAATTTGATGCAAATGGTAACTTTGTAAACAATAGTGGTTTGGTTGTTCAAGGTTGGACACGAGATGCTGCTACTGGCAAAGTAGATTCAACGGCACCAATAACAGACTTGAAGATATCTCCGGGACTTACAACTCCTGCCCAAGCTTCCTCAACAGTTGTGCTTAAAGCAAATCTTAACTCTGGTCCAGTTGTGAAGAGCTATTCTGCAGCATACGAAGTACCAAGTGGTCCAGCACCAGCCCTACCAACTTTACCAGCACTTGATAAAAATGGTAACCCTGTCGCTTCTGGTAATCTTGGTGTCATGTTTAATGGCGCTGGTGAAGCATTCTCACTACAAAAAGGTCAAGGGGTATGGGTAGCATTTCAAAGTTCTACAAAGACAGATGGGGGAGCAGTAGCAGCAGGGGCTGCAGAGCTTAATGTTACTTTTACTCTTGATGATGGAAGTACAAAGCAGATAACAACTACAGGTGGGTTAGCATCAAATACTTCACAACAAAATGCAGCAAGATATGTATCTGCTATCAATGCACAAGTCTCCATAACTGGGATAACAGCTACCTATGATGCTGTTACCAATAAAATCAATCTTATCAATACAAACTCAGCATCTGGTGCATCGCATAATATTCGTTTAACAGCTGTAGCTGGAGGGAGTGGACTTACAACGACATTGACTAAAGGGCTTGAAGAGACAGCCTATAGGTATCGTTACGATCCAACTGGTGCAGCGGCAGTAGTTGGTGCTGACAAAACATTTACAACTCTCGCTGATCTTAGAGAAGCTCTGGAAAATCAAGCACAAGATGGCAATGCGGATGGTGTTAAAGGCAGCGTTACGATAAAAGTTAATGCATCTGGAAAATTTGAGATTTCTAACCCTGGGGGGAGTGATCAAGATCAAGATCTAAATTTACAAGTAACTTCCATTGTAGAACCTGGAACTACTGAAAATACCCGCTTTACACAAAATATGACAGCACTCAACGCAGTGCTTCCTGTGGCGAGTGGTGGTAAGGCATTTTCACAAAGTTTTAATGCAGCGACAAGCTCTAGTTCCATAGATATTTTTGACTCTTTGGGCTCAAAACATACATTGAGAATGGAGTTTAGGAAAGTTGCTCTTGATATAAACACAGGCTCAACATGGGATATGGTAGTAACTGCTCCAGAGCCAGCTACTATTGATACCGTAGCACCAACAAATGAAAAAGTTGGATCTGTAAAGTTTAACAATGATGGTTCTTTAGCAACTTATAACCCACCAAATCTCTCATTTTCAGGAAACAATGGTTCTGCTCCAGACCAACAGATTAACTTATCCTTTGGTGCACCAAATTCATTTGATGGTATGACAAGCTTCGATAGTAAGTCAACAACATCAGGAATCTCTCAAGATGGTTTTACTGGTGGCGACTTGGTTGGTATTAGAATCGATCAGTCTGGTACTTTAATTGGTTCATTTTCAAATGGTCATTCTTTTGGATTGGCACAAATTGCTATGGCAAAGTTTACAAACAATGAAGGTTTATCGGGTGAAGGTGGCAATGTTTTTGGTCAAACTGCCAACTCAGGAGATCCTATCATCGGAACAGCGGCAACAGCTGGACGCGGGTTTATCCAGTCCTCATCACTAGAATCATCAAATGTTGACCTTTCAAGTGCCTTAACACAACTGATCATCATCCAGCGTGGTTTTCAAGCCAATGCGAAAACTATCACCACTTCGGATCAATTGCTCCAAACATTGATTCAACTCAAGCGTTAGATTAATTCTATTTTGATATAATTCCCCTAAAAAGGGATTATGTCACTCTCGTTCCCAAGCAGTAGCTTGGGAACGAGAGTGACAATATAAGGAATTATTAAGATGCAATTTTCAGCCCCTCTCAAATCAAATTCTAAAAAAATTATGCTACTTGGCTCAGGTGAGTTAGGAAAAGAAGTGATCATCGAAGCACAACGCTTAGGTCTTGAGACTATTGCGGTTGATCGCTATGATAATGCCCCAGCACATCATGTCGCACACCGTTCTTATGTTATCAACATGCAGGATAAAGATGCTCTTCTTGAAATTATCCGTAGAGAAAAACCCCACTATATCCTCCCCGAAATAGAGGCTATTGCCATAGATGCACTCTTTGAAGCCCAAGCAGAGGGATTTAATGTTATCCCAAATGCTGATGCAGTAAGTAAAACGATGAACCGTAAAAATATTCGTACCTTTGCAGCAGAAGAGTTAGGCTTAAAAACAGGAGCGTACAGATTTGTAACAACACAAGAGGATATGCTTAAAGCTGGGTGTGAACTTGGTTTTCCAGTGGTGATTAAACCTGTCATGAGTTCATCTGGACATGGACAGTCTATTGCAAAAGGTGAAGCAGACATCCCTGCATCTTGGGAGGAAGCCAAAGAAGCAAGAGGGGATGCAAGTGAGCTTATCGTAGAAGCTTTTGTAGATTTTGATTATGAAATCACTATGCTTACAGCTAGAAATGGCAAAGAAACAGTGTATTGTGAGCCGATAGGGCATGAA
>Ga0256829_1000591_pt1 | contig 35608 bp, 39 predicted proteins | sample 131447metaG_FD_185979 | JGI IMG/M metagenome (GOLD analysis project Ga0256829, IMG submission 185979) | Hydrothermal vent microbial communities from Lau Basin, Pacific Ocean - 131-447 | ecosystem: Environmental > Aquatic > Marine > Hydrothermal vents | place: Pacific Ocean: Lau Basin | collected... | reverse complement strand
CCGTTCGATTTCGATTGGCAGTTCTGGATCTGGATCGCCTTCTTTATTGCCTTTGCAGTGAAGGTGCCGATGTGGCCGGTGCACACCTGGTTGCCGGATGCGCATACCGAAGCGCCGACGGCGGGATCAGTGATTCTGGCCGGTATTCTGTTGAAGATGGGTGCTTACGGCTTCCTGCGCTTCTCGCTGCCGATGCTGCCCGATGCCTCGCAGTATTTTGTGCCGTTCGTGGTGGGTCTGAGTATGATCGCGATTATCTACATCTCGCTGGTGGCGATGATGCAGCGGGATATGAAGCGGCTGATCGCCTACTCCTCAATCGCCCATATGGGCTTTGTCACCCTCGGTACGTTTATGTTTACCCAAGTGGCGCTGGAGGGGGCGATATTCGGCATGATCTCGCACGGCTTTGTGGCGGCGGCGCTCTTTCTCTGTGTGGGTGTGATGTATGATCGCCTGCACACCCGCGAGATTGGTGATTACGGCGGTGTAGCACATGTGATGCCGGTGTTTGCGGCGGTGATGATGCTCTTCTGCATGGCCAATGTGGCACTGCCGGGGGCTTCGGCCTTTGTGGCGGAGATTCTGGTGCTCGTCGGTACATTTGACGCAGCCAGTGTGGCGCAGGCGCATATGTCGGTCTCCACCAAGTGGGTGGCGATCGGTGCGGCCGTGAGCGTGGTGCTCTCTGCTTGCTATACGTTGTGGATGTACAAGCGCGTGATCTTCGGCGATCTGGTCAAAGATACGGTGAAGAGCATGCCGGATATGTCGCTGCGCGAATTTGGTTATTTTGTTCCTCTGATTGTTCTGGTGGCCTGGTTGGGGCTCTATCCGATTCCGGTGCTGGATGTGTTGCATGCGTCGGTGACCCATCTGGTTGATCAGGCGACGACCACGAAACTGCCCGCTGCGCAGGCGCTCTTGCACGCTGCACCTGCGCTCGACGCAGTTCATCATTGAGGCTGAAGGATATTTAAATGGCAAACGTAGTCTTCCCATTCCCCTTCCCGGATCACCTGAATCTGTTGCTGCCGGAGATCTTTCTGGCAGTCACCGCCATGGCGCTGCTGCTGATCGATCTGTTTATTGAGAAAAAGGCGATCACCGCCTACCTCGCCATCGTCATCTCGCTGGTGACTGCGCTCTTCTGTGTGAATGTGATGCCGCGCATGAGCACCACCGCTTTTTATGGCTTCTTCCTGCTCGATCAGTTTGCAGTGCTGGCCAAGGTGCTGATCTGTCTGGGTACGGCGTTCACAGCGATGTTGTCGATCCACTACATGCGAGCGGAGAAGCATTTGGGTGAGTATTATATTCTCATGCTCTTTGCGACGCTGGGGATGATGCTGTTGGCTTCGGCCAATAACTTCATCATCATGTATCTCGGCATGGAGCTGATGGCGCTCTGCATCTATGTGCTGGTGGGCTATCAGCGCGAGGTGCTGCGCTCCAGTGAGGCGTCGCTGAAGTATTTCATTCTCGGCGCGCTCTCCTCCGGTATGCTGCTCTACGGTATCACCTTCATCTACGGCGTCAGTGGCAGTTTCGATTTTGCCACCATTGGGTCGGCACTCAGTGCGACTGAGGGTAAGCCGAGTGCGGCTGTCCTGCTTGGGTTGGTCTTTATTATCGCCGGAATGGGCTTCAAGGTCTCCATGGCACCATTTCATATGTGGACACCCGATGCGTATGAAGGTGCGCCGACGCCGATCACGGCGTTCATGTCGGTGGGGCCGAAGGTGGCCGGCTTTGTGCTCTTTATTCGGTTGCTTGCCGATGCATTGCCGGCACTGCAGCAGGAGTACACACTCATTCTCACCGTGCTGGCCGTGTTGACCATGGCGGTCGGCAACTTGGCGGCAATCGCCCAGCGCAATATCAAACGGATGCTGGCTTACTCCACTATCGGTCATGTCGGCTTTGTCATGCTCGGCCTGATTGCGGCTACGCCCAGCGGTTATGCCGGTATTATGGTCTATCTGAGTATCTACCTGTTTATGACCATGGGTGCGTTTGCGATTATCATCTTGATGCGCCGCGAGGGCATTCATGGTGAGCTGTTGGATGATTTTGCCGGTTTGTCGCGTGTGCGTCCCGGCTATGCGATGGCGATGGGGTTGTTGCTCTTCTCTCTGGCCGGCATCCCGTTCCTCGGAGGATTCTGGGCGAAGTATGCGGTGTTCATGGCGGCGGTGGAGGCCGGGCATCTCTATCTGGTGCTCTATGCGCTGCTCTTCTCTGCGGTGGGTGCGTTTTACTATATTCGCGTGGTCAAATATATCTATTTTGATGAGGAGCGCGTGGCGTTCAACTTTGATGAGAGTCGTATGATGCAGGCGGTGGTGGTGGTTTCCACCTTGGCCGTGGTGGCGTTGGGGGTCTATCCCGACCCGTTGATGGATCTCTGTCAGCAGGCATTGGCAGGGATGAAATAGACGCAACAGTATGCTGGTTAATTTTGTGGTTGAATTGACCAATGACCGCCGCTACAATGCGCCACGCTTTGATTGAGGGGTTGAGGATCTCCGTTTTTATATCTCATCATTCTCAGTTACAGGGCTTGCGGGGCGTTCAGTGATCGAGCGGATGATTGGGCGATGCGCGCAGCGTTTTAAGGATAAGACACTGCGTTTGATTACACTCCTGCAGCTGCTGGTGGCATCGGTTGGCGTGCTGGTGCTGCTGAAGGTTGGTCAAACGGTTCAGGCAATATCGGTTGCTGCCGGCGTATCGCTGATGATGGTCAATGGATGGCTGTTGTTCGCTAGGGTGGAAAAGTCGTGTGAGCTGGACGTTGGCGCAGGTCAGAAGTTGCTCTACATCGGCGCGGTCGCCCGTTTTATCATGCTGATTGCGGCGTTGCTGATTGCGCAGCGCGCTGGTCTGCATCTGCTCTGGCTGGCGGCGGGCATGTTTGCCGCGCAAGCCGTGGTGTTCGTCGTGGCACTACAGCGAACCCGGGCGGAGCTGGGTGCGAAGAATTAGATGATCGTGGATCATCAGAGAGGAGAGGGTTTTGGCTGAACAGAGTCATGACGGTGGCATTGCAGGTCACCTGCATTATTGGACCTTAAAATTTGACGAATCCAATCCATTTATGCAGATCCATCTGGATACGATGCTGGTTACGATTGTGGTGGCTGCCGGCATGTTCGGCTTCGCGCTTTGGCTGAAAGGGCGTCTGGTTGAGGGCACGCCGTCAGGTGCACAAAACTTCATGGAGTCGGTGGTTGGCTTTGTTGAAGATACTGTGCGCGACAACTTCCCGGTTCACAACCCGCTCGTCGCGCCTCTCGCTTTTACCATCTTTGTCTTTATCGCGCTGGTGAACACCATCGATGTGTTGCCGGCGTTTCTATTGGGTCATGTGGCACACCTCTTCGGTATCGAACACTTCCGCCCAGTGCCGACCAACGACCTGAATCTGCCGGCAGCGATGGCGATCTCCGTGTTCGTGCTGGTGCTCTATTACGAATTCAAACTGAAACCTGTGCATTTCTGCAAAGAGCTGTTGATGGAGCCGTTCACCAATCTGGTGCCGGTGTTCTTGAAGCCGATCGTTATGCCGATTAACCTGATCCTCAAGGTGATCGAAGAGATCGCCAAGCCACTCAGCCTGTCGTTCCGACTCTTCGGTAATATGTTCGCCGGTGAGGTGATTTTTCTGCTGATCGCCTTCCTGCTGCTCAGCGGCGGGCCGGTGAGTATGGCTGCCGGCTTTGTTGTCGGGCTCGGCTGGTCGATGTTCCATCTGTTCATCGGTCTGTTGCAGGCATTTATTTTCATGATTCTGACTGTTGTGTACCTCTCAATTGCCCATCAGCCAGTTGAACACTGATTATTTATAAAAAAAGGAGACTATAAATATGGACGCTACAACTATTATCACAGCCGCATCGGCAATCTCTGTTGGTGTAATTCTGGCCGCCGCTGGCCTCGGTTCCGCAATCGGATGGGGTCTGATCTGCTCGAAAACATTGGAAGGTATTTCACGCCAGCCTGAGATGCGCCCGCAGCTGATGTTCAACATGTTCATTTTCGCAGGTTTGATGGAGTCTTTCCCGTTCATCATCATGGCTTTCGCTCTGTGGTTCTTGTTCGCTAACCCGTTCCTGGGCTAAATCGAGATTGGTTGAGAAGAATAAAGAACTGTTGAGGAGGTCGTATGAGTATTGACCTGACATTTATCGGTCAAATCGTAGTATTTTTGACCCTTGTTTATCTGATGAAGAAGCACCTCTTCGGCCCGCTGTCCGAGCTGATGCAGGCGCGTGCACAGAAGATCGCCGATGGACTCGCAGCCGCTGATGCAGGCTTAGAGGCCAAGGCTGCAACTGAGGCGGAGATTGCCGCGCAACTGGAAGATGCGCGTGGTAAGGCCGCTGAGATTGTTGCTTCGGCTGAGAAGCGTGCCAATGAGATCAATGAGGAAGCGGTCAACCGCGCCCGTAGCGAGGCTGAAGGTATTGTCGATGCTGCGCGTGAAGAGGTTCAGGCAGAGCTGGGGCGTGCACGGCAGGCACTGCGCGACGAAGTGGCCGATATCGCCATTCTCGCTGCTGAGCGTGTTGTAGAGGCTGAGCTGGATGCCAGCCGCCATAGTAAGCTGATCGATGGTATCGTCAGCAACGGCTTTGGTAACGCATGAGCACCGCGAAGATTTCACGCCGCTACGCATCCGCACTCTATGAGTTGATCGGTGAGGGGAGTGATCTTCAGGCCGATGTGGCCAATGTGGCGGCTGTGGCAGCCAATGACGAAGTAGCAGCGCTGCTTGATTCGCCGACCTATCCTGTCAGCGTGAAAGCGCAGGTGATTCTCAAAGCCGCCGGCAAGGTTGGCGGTGAGGTGTCCCGTCTGGTCACCATGTTGGCTGAGCGCGGTAAGGCATGCCTGTTGCCGGAGATTAACGATCAGTTGCAGGCACTGATTCATCAGGCTGAGAGCCGTGTGGATGCTGATGTCACCGTGGCTGTTTCGATCAATGATGCGACCCAAACCAAACTTGCTAAAGCACTGGCGGCGACCACCGGCAAAGAGGTCACACTCTCGGTGCATGAAGACCAATCGATTCTGGGCGGGTTGATTGTCCGAATTGGTGATAGAAAAATCGATTATTCGTTGCGTACAAGGCTGGACGGCATGCGCCGTGCGCTGGCATCGTAAGCAACAGACTGAGTATTAGAGGAATATAACATGAAGCTCGATACCGCTGAAATTAGTTCAATTATCAAAGAGCAGATCAAGGGATTTGAAGCCAGCGCCGCCGATAGCAATGTCGGCCGTATCATCTCAGTTGGTGACGGTGTTGCCCAGGTGCACGGTCTCTCTGCTGCGATGTCCGGTGAGATGCTGGAGTTCAGCAATGGCACCATGGGCATGGTGCTCAACTTGGAGGAGGACAGCGTTGGTGCTGTGATCTTCGGTGAATTCACCGAGCTCTCCGAGGGTGACGAGGTCAAATGCACAGGCAAGATCTTTGAAGTGCCGGTTGGTCCTGAGCTGAAAGGCCGCGTGGTCAACGCCCTCGGTCAGCCGATCGACGGTAAAGGTCCGATCAACGCCACCACGACCGATGCGGTTGAGAAGATCGCGCCCGGCGTGATTGAGCGTAAATCAGTGGATCAGCCGCTGCAGACCGGTATCAAGTCGATCGACTCCATGGTGCCTGTTGGACGTGGCCAGCGTGAGCTGATCATCGGTGACCGTCAGACCGGTAAGACAGCAATTGCCATTGATACGATCATCAACCAGAAAGATACCGGTGTCACCTGTGTCTATGTGGCTGTGGGTCAAAAAGCCTCGACAGTGGCCAACGTGGTGCGCACACTGAAAGAGCATGGTGCACTGGATAACACCATTATCGTCTCCGCATCGGCATCTGAGTCTGCCGCGTTGCAGTACATTGCACCGTATTCCGGCTGCACCATGGGCGAGTATTTCCGCGATCGTGGTGAAGATGCACTGATTGTGTATGATGATTTGACCAAGCAGGCATGGGCGTATCGTCAAGTTTCCCTGATTCTGCGCCGTCCTCCGGGACGTGAAGCCTATCCGGGTGATGTTTTCTATCTCCACTCCCGTCTGCTGGAGCGCGCCTCACGTGTGGATGAGTCCTATGTCGAGAAGTTCACCAACGGTGAAGTGAAGGGTAAGACCGGTTCATTGACCGCGCTGCCGATCATCGAAACACAGGAAGGCGACGTTTCCGCATTCGTACCGACCAACGTGATCTCCATTACCGATGGTCAGATTTTCCTCGAAACCAGCCTGTTTAACTCCGGTCAGCGTCCGGCCATCAACGCCGGTCTCTCTGTCTCCCGTGTGGGTGGCGCTGCGCAGACCAAGGCGATGAAGAAGGTGGGCGGCGGCCTGCGTCTGGATCTGGCGCAGTATCGTGAGCTGGCTGCTTTTGCGCAGTTTGCCTCCGATCTCGATGCGGCGACCCGTCAGCAGATCGAGCGCGGTAAACGTGGTATGGAAGTGCTCAAGCAGGGCGAGAACAATCCGCTCTCTGTCGCTGAGATGACTGCTGTGCTCTATGCACTCAACAACGGCGATCTCGATGATATCGAGGCCAACCGTATCGTGGCTTTTGAGAAGGCCTATCTGGCTTACCTCAACTCCGAGCATGCTGCTCTGATGGAGGGGTTGAACGCCACACCGGCACTGAACGAGCAGGTAGAAGCAGGTTTGCAGAAAGCTGCTGCAGACTTCAAAGCTACCGGCACCTACTGAGTAGAAGGGATTAGAGATGGCTTCAGCCAAGGAAATTCGCGGCCAGATTAAGGCCATTCAGAATACCGGCAAAATCACCAAAGCGATGGAGATGGTGGCCGCTTCGAAAATGCGTAAGGCGCAGGATCGAGTGCTGGCTGCGCGCGCCTACGCTGAGGGTATTTTGCGCGTGGTGGGTCATCTCATGAACGCCCATCCGGAGTACAAACACCCCTTCCTCGTACAGCGCGAAGAGATTAAGAAGGTGGGCGTGATTGTCATCACGACCGATAAAGGGCTATGTGGCGGTCTGAACACCAATGCGCTGAAGGCGGCACTGGGATTGATGAAGTCGCAGGAAGCCGAGGTGGAGGTGTTCACCATCGGTCGCCGTGCCGGCATGTTCTTGCGCCGTATCGGTGCGCCTATCAACGGCGTGGCTGAAAATATCCCGGACTCTCCGGAGCTGAATGATGTGATCGGTCTGATTTCTCTGGCTATTGATCAGTATGTGAAGGGTGATCTGGATGAGGTGCATCTGGTCTACTCCAAGTTCGTTAATACGATGACACAGACACCGCAGACGATGCGCTTGATGCCGTGCCCGCTGCCGGAGAAAACCGACACCGGTTATTGGGATTACCTCTACGAGCCGGAGGCCAAAGAGGTGCTTGAGGGCGTGTTGCGTCGCTATGTGGAGTCGCTGGTTTACCACGCAGTGCTGGAGAACAAAGCCTGTGAGCAGTCTGCGCGAATGGTAGCCATGAAGGCCGCAACCGATAATGCCAAGGAGATCGTGAAAGATCTCAGTATTACCTACAACAAGGCGAGACAAGCCGCGATTACACAGGAGCTGGCAGAGATCTGCGCCGGCGCAGCTGCGGCTGGTTAAAAATAAAACAGTTTAGAAAATCACGAGAGGTCAGAAAATGAGTACAGGTTCTATTGTCCAGGTGATCGGTCCGGTTGTTGATGTGCGTTTCAGTGCCGGAAATCTACCGAAGATTTACAATGCACTGGTGATGAGCGATCCCAAGCTTACCTTGGAAGTTCAGCAGCATCTCGGCGACAACTGCGTGCGTGCGATTGCGCTCGGTTCCACCGACGGCTTGAAGCGCGGCATGGAAGTCACCGATACCGGCGCGGCTATTAAGGTGCCGGTGGGTCAGGCGACACTCGGCCGTATCATGAACGTACTCGGCGAGGGGATCGACTTTGAGGGCTCCGAGGTGAAGGCGGAGCAGTTCAGCGAGATCCATCGCGCTGCCCCAAGCTTTGACGAGCTCTCACCTGCGGCGGAGATTCTGGAGACCGGTATTAAAGTGATCGACCTGATCGCGCCGATCGCCAAGGGTGGTAAGGTTGGCCTCTTCGGCGGTGCCGGCGTGGGCAAGACCGTGAACATGATGGAGCTGATCAACAACATCGCTAAGGCGCATGGCGGCTTCTCAGTGTTTGCCGGTGTGGGTGAGCGCACCCGCGAAGGCAATGACTTCTACTATGAGATGAAAGAGTCCAACGTACTGGACAAAGTGGCACTTGTTTATGGCCAGATGAATGAGCCTCCAGGAAACCGTCTGCGTGTGGCGTTGACTGGCTTGACCATGGCGGAGTATTTCCGTGATGAGGGTCGCGATGTATTGATCTTCATCGATAATATCTACCGCTACTCATTGGCGGGTGTGGAAGTATCCGCACTGCTCGGTCGTATGCCATCTGCGGTGGGGTATCAGCCGAATCTGGCCGAAGAGATGGGTCGTCTGCAGGAGCGTATCGCCTCCACCAAGACCGGTTCCATTACCTCTGTACAGGCAGTGTATGTACCGGCCGATGACTTGACCGATCCGGCACCGGCAACCACTTTCGCCCACTTGGATTCCACCATCGTGCTCTCCCGTTCGATTGCTGAACTGGGTATCTATCCGGCGATCGATCCGCTCGACTCCTCCTCACGTCAACTCGATCCGAAGGTGATCGGTATTGAGCACTATGAAGTGGCTCAGGGCGTGCAGCAGACGTTGCAGCGTTATAAAGAGCTGCAGGACATCATTGCGATTCTCGGTATGGATGAGCTCTCCGACGAAGATAAACAGCTGGTGGCGCGTGCCCGTAAGATTCAGCGTTTCCTCTCCCAGCCATTCCATGTGGCTGAGGTGTTCACCGGTGCGCCGGGCGTCTATGCCAAGAAGGAAGAGACCATCAAGGCCTTCAAAGGCATCTTGGCCGGTGATTATGATCACCTGCCGGAGCAGGCCTTCTACATGGTCGGTGGCATCGAAGAGGCCGTGGCTAAAGCTGAGAAGATGGCGGCGAAAGGCTAATGGCTACCATGCAGGTTTTGGTCGCAACGGTTGAGCGCGAAGTCTATCGCGGCGAGGCTGACTTCTTGGTGGCACCGGGCAAAGCAGGTGAGCTGGGTATTATGCCCAAGCATAGCCCGCTGATTAGCTCGCTTGCTGCAGGCGAGCTGCGCATCACCAATGGCGACACTGTCGATGAAGTCTTCGTCTCCGGCGGCTTCATGGAGGTGCAACCCGATGTGGTGACCATCCTCTCCGATTCTGCTGAGCGCGCTTCCGACATCGATGAAGCCGCAGCCATCGAGGCTGAGCGTCAGGCGAAAGAGTTGCTGGATAGCAAGAAAGGTGATGCCGATTATGCCAAGGCGGAAGCGGAGCTGGCCATGGTCACATCTCGTCTGATGTGGTTGAAGAAGAAAAAGAAAGGTCATTAACTGCGTTCCACTCGCTTAGTCAATCTGGTCATTTCCTTGATTGACAGGCATGTGGCGTCTTCGTAACGTTCGCGCACTTTTGATCCCCGATAGTTCAGTCGGTAGAACGGTGGACTGTTAATCCATATGTCGCAGGTTCGAGTCCTGCTCGGGGAGCCATCTATCGAGACCAACGCGCGCGATATAAGAAAGCCTGCATGAACTGCAGGCTTTTATTTTTTTCTGCGATATAGTTCGGCCATGCCTCTATCTGTTATCCTTGTGCTGTTGAGTTTTGTTGTTTTATTGGTGGGGCTGAAGCTTCACTCCAAACCCCGTGTTCATATTGCGATGATGGTATCGGTGATGCTGTTTGATCTCTGTTTTCCGTTCTGGCTCTATATGACCCATGATTGGGTGAAGCGTTTAATTGACGATGGTGAGCTGCTCTCCTTTGCGATCTGGGCACATATGTTCCTTGTATTATCCCTCTATGCACTCTACGTGCTTCAGATTCAGGCTGGTTTGGCACTGGTCAAGGGTAATCAGCTGGTCAGAGCATCACATCTACTGCAGGGGAAAGGGATCGTGGTTGCTCGTCTGTTTGTGTTGATCAGTGGTGCAATGCTGATTGCGCCCAAGTAGTGGGGCTATTGAGCTGTTCTAATCTATTGAATTTACAAGGAATATATATACTGTATGAAGATGGTGTTAAAAAAATTTAATTTGATGCTTGCCTTTTCTTTTTCGGCATGCAGTATGCCATCCTATTGAATCCTAGGGAGGTTTAAAAATGCTTGCTCACTTTATCGAAGCTTCAGTGATGTTCCAGAATGCCGATGTTTATAAACTATATGGTCTTATTTTCGGCACACTCGGTGCCATCTGCGTTATAAACTTTATATCCGCTTGTAAGAATGATGAAAACAAATAATTTGGGAGGGAATTGCATGAAACGTATGATTAGTAGTGTCGGTGCTGTCGCAATGTTGGCTTGGTTTGCAGCGCCAAGCACTGTATCTGCAGAAGAGGCGATCGGTAATATTGATAATGGTCGCGCGATTTTTCAGAATGGTAAAGGTGACAATGTTCCTGCCTGTCAGGGTTGCCATGGTGTGGATGGTAATGGTGATGACGGTATTGGAACGCCTCGCCTCTCTTATCAGGTGGATAGCTATATCTTAAAACAGCTCACGGACTTTGCTCAGGATAAACGTACGGATGATACTATGTATCAGATGAATGATATCGCCAAAGCTCTCACGCCTCAGGAGCGTAAGGACATGGCTGCCTATGTGCATACCCTGAAATCACCGTATATCGGTTCTAACCTTGATCAGTTGCGTCGCGATGGTGCAGATGTGGGCAAACCCCATCTTGGCAAGATGATTGTCGAGTATGGCGTGCCGGAGCGCGGTATTCCTGCATGTAAGAGTTGTCATGGTTTCCATGGCCGTTCCGCGGGTCGCATGTATCCTGCGATTGGCGGCCAGAACTACGTTTACCTCAAGCATGAGCTGGAATCATGGCGTAATGGTGCAAACACCTCCGCTGCTGATATCGCAGCAGGCAAAAAAGAGGATAATGCGCGTACCAATGATTACATGGGTCAGATGCGTGCGGTTGCTAAGCATATGACTGATGAAGATATCAAAAATGCAGCTGCATTCTTGACCTTGGCGCGACCCGTGACTCCGGGTAACCCCCGTTCACCAAGCCACATGTAATTGATCTTTTCACAGAAAAAGGGAGGCTTCGGCCTCCTTTTTTTTTGACAAGTTTTTGTAACCATTCAGCTCATTCCACGCTTTGCTCGCTAGCTGCGTTGGACATACTCATGTGCCATAGCACGCTGTGCGTTTGCGCCTTGCTATCGATCAAATTGTGGGTGATCTGAGCAGTTCCAGTATGTAGCTGAATAGCGACTCAGGTCGCGTTGCAAACACCCGACGATTGAGTAACAAAATGGTAGCCTCACCATTTTGTTACTCAAGAGCTGGATAAATAGTGCGATGGGGGCGTGGATGACTGTTTGTAAGGATTGTGGTGTGGCTGTGGATGATGGTGTTCAACGCTGTCGTGCATGCTGTTATGCCAAAGCTGTAAAGACATGGCAGCGACAGATTCGCGTCTACGGTGTGGTCGTGTTGATTGGCATTGCCCTATTCGGTTTTGCCATTATGCAGATCAGAAGCAGTGGCAGTGAGCAGATTTCACCGCTGCTGCGTATCCTCTCTGTTGCCGGTGGCTTGGCGACGCTGGGTGGGCTGTTCGGCCTAGCCTTAGCGATCTTTTTCCAGCTCTGGCACAAGAAGAGGGATCATTAAAGCATAAGAGTGATGGAGGAGTGATGAAACCAACGATGATGCCCTATAAGCGGCACGCCATTTTTTGCTGCGGCAAGAGTTGCGGTGAACAGATGCCGTTGCTCAACTATCTGAAAGATCGGGTGATGCAGGCAGGTCTGATTGTGGGTGATCCCAATGCTGTGCGGGTCAACCGCGCCGGTTGTCTGGGTGTTTGTGCGCAGGGGCCGATTATGGTCGTCTATCCTGAAGGTGTTTGGTACTGTAATCTCGATGAAGCGGCTATTGATCAGATCGTGGAACAACACTTTAAGATGGGTGAGCCGGTCGAGTCGTTGATGTTCTATCGATATGGTTGACGGTCTTTTTACTCTGAGTTTGATTGTATTGTGATTGCCATGTTGTATCACTTAGTTACCTATGGTTTGTGACAGGTTGGCATCGTGTTTTTCGGTCATTGTTGCGACTGCGCTGCAGATCGCGCTTTGTGCCTATACCGCCGTGCCTGGCCATGCGGATAGTTTAACGGAGGCTGCGCAAGCATTGCGCCATGCAGACGGGCCGGCACAGCAGCTCTCCAAGCCGGATCGGACGATTCTGCAGGCAACATTGGCACTCCATTTTGATCACCCCATGCAGGGGCTGCAGCTGTTAGAGTCGGCATCAGCAGATGGTGATCCGCTGATAGCGCTGCTGAAAGCAGAGCTGCATCGCCAATTGGCGGTCGATGCGATTCATAAAGCTGAGACCTCTTCGCCTCCGCTGCAGCGTCCGGCGATGTTGCTGGCCAGTGCGGATCTTAGCGAGGGTTTGGGCGAGGCGGATGCGCGGCTGCAGTCATTTGTCTCCACGCTGGATGATCAGGATCTGCTCCCCTTTGATCTGCTTGAGCCCGGCAATATTGCTAATCTGTTTATGGTCGATAAGGCGAACAGCCGTCTCTATCTCTTTGCGCCGGACGCAGATGGAAAGTGGCGTAAGGTGGATGATGAGTATGTGGTGACCGGTGCGGTTTCCGGTGATAAGCAGCAACGTGGCGATGGCAAGACGCCCAATGGTATCTATCGTTTTGTCCGGGTGTTGCGGGGTGCGTCGCTGGAGGCGCGCTATGGACCGGTTGCTTTTCCGATCGACTATCCCAATGCGTTGGATCGTCTCCATGGTAAGGATGGCGACGGGATTTGGTTGCACGGCTATGCCACCCATGTAAGTCGCCGGCCACCGAAGGATACGCGCGGCTGTTTTTCGTTGCCCAATGATCGTCTGTTGCAGCTGGCCAAGCAGATCGAGTTGCAGCACAGCTGGGTGATCATCGGCGAACAGTTGCAGTTTGATCACACGAAAAAAAAGCAGCAGCTGCGTCAATCCCTCATGGCAGCGCTGGAGCAGTGGCGTAGCGACTGGGCGTCGCTCAATACCGAGGCCTATCTTGCCCATTATGATGTCAAGTTCCGCAATGAACGCGGTGATTTGGCAGCATGGAAGCGCTACAAACGGCGCGTCAATGCCACCAAGTCGCACATCGCAGTCGCGATCGATCATCTGACGCTCATTCATGACCCTAATCATTGGCCGGAGGGGGAGGTGGTGGTGGCCGAGTTTGATCAACACTACCGATCCAACAACTATCAGGATGTGAGCCGTAAACGGCTCTACTGGGTTCGACGCGGCGCTAATCAGGGCTGGAAAATCTTGATCGAGGAGAGTCTGTAGTCATGTCTAAAGCGTCGAAGTCCAACAATATTGAGGATATCTCCACGCGCCGTTTTCAACAGTTGGCAGATGAAAATCGTGAGCTGAAAGCCTATGTCGGCGAGGTGATGCAGCGGTTGCGGGATAATGAGCGGCTGTTTGCGCGTATGTTTGAGTTGGAAGCTGAGGTGCTGAAATCGACCGATCCCGAGGATCTCTGCTTCACACTGCTGCGTTCGTTGCGCAGCAGGTTTGAGCTCGATTTCGTCCGCTTCTGGATCGATCGCTCCAGTTTTCTGGGTGAGCATACGCTGGAGGCGCTTTCGGAACGGGATCTGGTATGGCTGGAGGCCGGTGAGATTGCGCAGATGGGGCTGCATCGTAAGCGCGCCTGGTTGATGCGTCTCTCCAGTGATCAGCCTTTTGATTGGTTGACCAGCAAAGATAAGCACTTGGGCTCGATGGCGTTGTTGGTGCTGGGTGATCTGGACAAGCCGTTCGGCGTGATCGGTCTCGGCTCGATTGATGGTGATCGCTTCGGCGCCGAGCAGAGCAGCGATTTTTTGCAGCATCTGGCGCAAGTTGTGGGGCTGACGCTGGAGCATGCTGTGGCTCGGGAGCATCTCGCGCGTCTATCGATCACCGATCCGTTGACGGGCAGTCATAATCGCCGTTTTTTGCAGCCGCATAGTCATCAGCCGTTGTCGCAGTGGTTTGGCGCGGGCAGTGACGTGGCCTGTCTCTATGTCGATGTGGATCGTTTCAAACGGGTGAATGACGAGTATGGCCATGAGATGGGGGATCGTGTGCTGGAGATGGTGGGACGGGTGCTGCACCAGTATGTGCGCACCAATGATCCACTGATTCGCTTGGGTGGCGATGAGTTTGTCCTGCTGATCCCCGGCTGTGCACGGGAGAAGGTGATGGAGGTGGCGCAGCGCATTGTGGAAGCGATCTGCGCGGCGCAGATCGATTCCATCACTGTCTCCATCAGTATGGGTATCGCTTTTTCACGCAGTGCCGAGATGACGGTGAAAAATTTGATCGCGCAGGCTGATCAGGCGATGTATGTCGCTAAGGCTTTGGGCGGCAATCGTTTTGAGATTGCCGATCCGGATGCAGGCTGAGTTGACTCTTCAGCAAGCGGTGCAGGCGTTTCTGCGCCAGCTGCGCGATGTGCGCATAGCCTCCGCGCATACAGTTGCTGCATACCGGCGTGATCTGACGCGCTTTGTACACCATTGTGGCGCGGGTCGGTTGTTGCGGGATGTGACACGGCAGGATGTGCAGGATTGGTTGGTCGATGAATATGCTGCGGGGCGCTCTGCTGCAACACTGGCGAGGCGGCTTTCCGCGACGAAGAGCTTTTTTGATGCAGCGGTTGAGATGGGTGCGTGCAGCGCCAATGTGGCGGCCGGGATGCGTCCCCCCAAACAGCCGAAACGGCTGCCGCGCACACTGCCGCCGGAGCAGACCGCTGCGCTGATGCAGTCCACCGCATCGAGCAGCGAGCTGCGCGATCTGGCGCTATTGGCGGTGATGTATGGTTGCGGTTTGCGTGTCTCCGAGGTGGTGGGGTTGTGTGTGTGCGACTTGGATCTGCATCAAGCAGAACTCCGCGTGCTCGGCAAGGGGCGCAAGGAGCGGCTGGTGCCGCTGCCGGATGGCGCCTGTCAATATCTGCGCGACTATCTGAACGCGCGTGGCGCAGATGCCGGCAGCGATCAACCCCTGTTTTTGAACCAGCGCGGCGGGCGGTTGTCGGCGCGCAGTGTGCAGCGGATGTTAAAGCAGCGGGCGCTGTTGACGGGCGCCGATCTTTCGGTAACACCGCATCGCTTGCGCCATTCATTCGCCACACATCTGTTGGCCGGTGGAGTCGATCTGCGCGCCATCCAAGAGCTGCTTGGTCACGCCTCATTGGCGACCACCGAGCGCTATACGCATCTGGATATCACCGCCTTGACCGAAGTCTATGATCGCACCCATCCCCGCGCGGGCAAGCGTAGCGAATCTTAAAAATGGATCTGGAAGCGTAGGTTGCCTTCGCTGTAGCTGGCGTGGTGATTGCGGGCGTGGCGGTAGCAGGCCAGCAGCGTGATGTTGGTGTCGGGATAGTAGGATTGGCAGGCGCGGATGTTGTCCTGCCGCTGTTTGTCGCCGTAGTTGTTGAATCGCGCTTCGTAGGTAACAGACGTTTTCATGTTGAATACTTCATCGATGAATAGCCCCGCCTCCGGATAGTGGTAGAGGTAGGCGGTGGCCGTATTGAATGCGCCGCCGATGTTGTAGAGGCCGTAGATGAGGAGATCCGGCGTCAGTTTGGCGCTGTAGCCGATGCCGCCGGAGAGCTGATAGACCAGATGATCATGCAGTTGGCCATCGAATTGGCGCGTGAATCCAGTCTGCCATTGACCGGAGATGTTGTGGGTGAGTCCATTCCATGGTGAAAGGCTTTTGACCGCATAGAGGGTAGCGCGTTCAAGCTGGAGGTGACCGCCCTGATAGAGGCGGGCGGAGAGCTCGCCAAGGCGGAGTTCATTGGCGGAGAAAAATTGCCGCTGATCGTCGGTCAGGCGATTGGCGGCAGGTAGCCACGCCAATCCGGCAAAATTGCCGCGCAGAGAGCTGCGCCCTGTTTCCATGCGTAGCTGCATGTTGCCCGGCACACGGGTGGGCTGTTTGTAGTGGCTGTAATCGATCTGGTAGTCGGCACTCTGCCGATTGAGTGCCGACTGGATGGCATCGGCGGCAGGGAACTGCTCTAGCGCGGCGGGGTTACTCTGTTGCAGATAGTCGAGATAGGCGTGCGCCAGTAGGCGGTTGGCGGGCGGTAGTGCTTGGATCGCCGCAGTGGCCTGCTCGGGTGTGATGGCCGCCAGCTGTGATTTCAGGGTACTACTGGCGATGCCGCTCTGATCGAGCAACATCTGGATTTTCCAACGGTTGGAGGTGACTACTCGTGTACTGCGGATCAGCTGGTGGCGGCTGGCTGTTTTGATGACATCGATCGGGCTGACCCACAGTTTGGGGTAGTGGGCAAACGCTTCGGGCGCAACAATCTGCATGAAGTACCAGGTGAGCGTGGCGCAGTTGTAAGCGGCGAACATATAGTCGCTATCTATGTCCTTCAGTTCCCAGATATGGGCGCGGATCATGTCGCGTTGCCAAGCTTGGAGGGTGAGTTGGTACTCCCAAATGTTGCGGTATTCCCGCTGCAGGTAGTTCTCTTTCAGGCGGCGATAGGGTTGGAGCGCAAAGTAGCCCTGCATGCCTCCGGCAAAGTTCTGATAGACGATTTTCGGTACGTTGAATGAATCCAGTAGTGTGAAGTAGGTGACCGCATGCTCGGCATGGCGGCCATCGCTGCGTTTGCCGGCGAGCTTGAGGAAGACGTGCCCCATCATGCTGGATGGGCTGACGACATTTTTTGAGGCGAAGACCAGTTCGATCTGATTCGCGGGCACTTTGTTCAGAAAGTGGTGGTATTGCTGGCAGTCCGGCTGTGGAAAGCTGGCGCGCGATAGTTGCAGCTGCCGACTTAACCACTGAAAGCGGGCGGGGAAGCGGCAGATCGGGTGTTTGTCGGCTAGCGATGCCGGTTGTTGAAATCCCCGTAATGTGGCGATGAGTTCGTTTTTGGCGTTAAAGGGCGGAGTGGCGAGGAAGAAGTGTGGATCGTGGATGCGGCTGTGATTGGCGCTGTTGGCGTGGAGCAGTGCGCGCCATGCGGTGTGATTCGCCAGTTCAGACAAACGCGCCGGCGAGAGGGTGATCTCGCCGGCTGCGCAGTGACTCACAAACAAGCAAAAAAGGGTGGCGAAGAGGCCGCCCTTGATGATGGGTGTGAGCAATTAGTTACAGTGGACGGTGATGTTTTCGTCGTATTTCCACATGGAATCGGTGGCGTAGTCGGTGGTGGAACCGAACGCGCCGCCGGAGAGAATGTTGACCCAGAAGGCTGGCTCAACTTCATTGTTGACGACAGTGGATTGTGTGCAGTTCTCGTTGCTGGTGGTGATCATCAGTGGATCTTTATGGCGCTTCACCTCCACGACATTCGGTAGCTGGACAGTCTGCCCATCGACGTTGGCTTGAATCTTAGCGCCGTTGGATGTGTTGATATTCACTTTCTGCGTTTTTCCTTTCAAGATGGTAGCGCATCCAGATAGTGACATCATGGCTACCGCAGCGGCACAGATGATGATGCTTTTTTTCATGTTCCCTCCAAAATGGTGTAATGGCCAAGCAATAGGTCAATCATGTCGGTTAAATGCATCAATTGTCATCGCTTGGATAATCGAAAGGTAGGAGCTGTGGCGGGTGGGTGTCAATGAAGCATCTGCGTAGGTGATGCGATGGATTGCGCCCGGATGCTTTTTGGCGCGGCAGCCGATAGCGTTTTGGCATGATGTTGCGTAGGCGAGCGGTGGCGATTGTGGTGCGGGTGTTGCAGCGGCGGCAGAAGGCTGTGGTGGCGATGGAGGCTGAGGCGGCAGGGTTGTCGGCGCAGCAGCGGCGTTGGCTCTACGAGCTGGTTTATGGCGTGTTGCGCCACTATTTTTCTCTGCAGACCGATTATTCACGATTTACCAAAGCTAAGCCCGATGCGCTGGCGCAGGCGGCGTTGCTGGTGGGCTGTTATCAGTTGCGGCGGATGCAGTTGCCGGACTATGCGGCGCTCTCGGCTACGGTGGAGGCGGTGAAGGCGCTGCAGCCGGCGGCAGCCGGTTTTGTCAATGCAGTGCTGCGGCGGGTTGCTGAGCAGGCACCTCCGGCCAAGTTAAAACCCTATCAGCGGGCGGAGCTGCCGCAGTGGATTTATGCCGCGTGGCGTGATGATTTTGGTGCCGATGCGGTGCAGCAGTTGGCGCAGGTGTGCCAGTCTCCGCCACCATTGACGCTGGCGGTGTTTGTCGATCGTGAACGCTGGATGGCGGATGTGCGGCGTATGGGGATTCGTGCGGCGGCCGGGGCGCTGTCGCCGCTGGCTGTGCTGTTGCCGTCCGGCTGCGATGTGACCACGCTGCCGGGCTTTGATGACGGCGCGTTCTGTGTGATCGATCAGGCGGCGCAGGCGGCGGTGATGGCCTATGCGCCATCGAAGCCGCCATCGCTGTTGCTCGATCTCTGTGCAGCGCCGGGCGGTAAGACGGCGCTGTTGGCGCACCGTTTTCCGCAGGCTGAGATTGTCGCCGTGGAGCGGCAGGCATCGCGCATGGCGCGGCTGGCGGAGAATCTCGATCGTTTGGATTGCCGCAATGTGACGATCATGCAGGCCGATGCAACGACGCTGCCTTTTGCCGATGCCTCGGTCGATGGGCTGTTTCTCGATGCACCCTGTTCCGCCTCCGGTATTCTGCGCCGTCATCCCGATGCGAAGTTTTTGCACAGCAGCGAGGATGTGGCGCAGCTGGCCGGTGTGCAGCGGGCGATGGTCGATGAGGCGTTGCGCCTGCTCAAGCCGGGTGCGGCGATGCTCTACGCCGTCTGCTCGATTCATCGGCAGGAGAATGAGAATGTGGTCGCCGGGCGCGCGGCACCCGAGCAGATGCAGAGACTGCTGCCGGCGGCCGAGCATGATGGATTCTTTTATGCGCAGCTGCAGCGGGCGGGGGATGGCATGGTTGAGGGTGGAAATGGCGGCGGGTGAATTTGGCTTGATTGATCGCCTCTTTCGGCGGGCGGATTTGGTGTCGCATCCCTTTACGCGGCTGGGGATTGGCGATGATGCGTCGATCCATGCGCCGGCTGCGGGGATGGAGCTGGTGGTGAGTAGCGATTCGAGTGTGCAGGGGGTGCACTGGCCGGAGGATTTTCCGCTTGATGTGGCCGCCGATCGGGCGCTCTGCTCGGCGCTCTCGGACCTAGCCGCGATGGGGGCGGAGCCGTTGGCGGTGTGGTTGAATGTGATGGCACCGGATGTGGCATCATTTGAACTGCTGGGGCTGGGCGCGGTGGCGGCATTGCGCCGTCATGGGGTGGAGCTGGCAGGTGGCGATAGCTGTCGCAGTCCGCTGCCGGCGCTGTCGGTGACGGTGTGCGGTCAGCTGCCGGTGGGCAGTGCCATGCGGCGTGATCGCGCGCAGTCGGGGGATCGCCTCTATCTGATTGGTGCGGTTGGCCTGCATGCTTTAGGGCTGCAGGCGTGGTTGGCGGGCGAGCGTGAGGCGGCGAAACAACAGATGAGCATTACGCCGCAGCTGGCTGCAGGTGTGCGGTTGCGTAAGCTGGGGGTGCGTTGCTGCATCGATGTGAGCGACGGACTGCTGCAGGATGCGGGGCATTTGGCGACGGATTCTGGGGTGGGCATAGAGATCGATGTGGCGCAGCTGCCGCGTTGGGATTGGCTCGTTGCCGAGGCGGGGGAGGCGCGTGCGCTGCAGTTGGCGGCTGCAGGTGGCGAAGATTATGCGCTGCTCTTTACTGCGCCGGCGGCAGTGGAGATTCCCGGTGAACTGGCGGCATGCGTTGGCCGCTGTGATGCGGTGGCGGGGGTGCGGATGCAGCTGCACGGGGAACCATTGGATTTGACGCAATTGGAGGGTGGATTTGACCATTTCAGCTGAATCGCATGCATCTTCTACACCGCGCACGCCGCTGGCGTGGGTGGCGGCGGGCTTCGGCAGTGGCTGGTTGCCCAAAGCGCCGGGGACATGGGGTTCGCTCTTCTCATTGCTGCCGGCGTGGCTGCTGATCGAGTTCTTCGGCGTGACAGCTTTGCTGGTCGCGACAGTCGTGGTGACGTGGCTTGGTTGCGCGGTTTGCGCACGGCTGTTGCCGCAGATGTCGGGTGATCATGATCCCGGCTGGATTGTGATCGATGAGTGGGCGGGGCAGTGGTTGGCGATGGTGCTGCTGGCTGACTGGCTGCCGGATGGACTGTGGTTGGCGCTGGTCGCATTTGTGGCGTTTCGGCTGTTCGATATTGTCAAGCCGTGGCCGATTTCGGCGATTGAGCGGCTGGGGCCGGATTGGTGGTCGATTATGGCCGATGATCTGGCAGCGGGGCTGTTGGGCGCGCTGCTGGTGATGGCGCTGTTGGTTGGCGGAGGTGCGTTCTTTGGCGGCTAGGGATGTGCAGCTGTTGCTTAGCGAGGTGGCGTTCAACGATATGGTGGTGGCCGGCTTGACCAGTGACTGGTTGCGGCGCTGGTTGAGGGAAGCGGGGGCGGCGCGGGTGTCGTTGTCGTTGCTGGCTTCGCCTCGGGATGTGGCGTGGTCGGCGGTGCGGATCTTGGTGGTGGCGGAAGCAGCATGGCTGGATGCGATGGCTGACCAGCTGCGTGGCGCGGGGTGGCAGCTGGAGGCCCTAGCGCTGGAGAATCCGCCGCGCAGCGGCTGGCTGGCGCTATCGGGCGATCAGCGGGCGGTGTTGCTGCCGCTGGGGGATCTGATCTACTGCCGTGCGCGCTGGTTGGCGGCGTTGATGGGGGCAGAATGTGTGGATGGGCTGTCGATGACGCCGGCGGAGCAGTTGTTGGCTGCGCTTCAGCGGCGCGGTTGGCTGTTGCGCACGGTGGAGTCCTGCACGGGCGGCGCGATTGCGGCGCAGTTGTGCGCGGTGCCTGGAGCATCGGCTGTTGTGGATCGCGGCTGGATCACCTATTGCAATCAGGCCAAAGCGGAGATGGTTGGGGTGGAACCCGCACTGCTGGCGCGATATGGTGCGGTGAGTGAGCCGGTGGTGCGTGCGATGGCGGCGGGCGGCGCGGGCGAACGCCATCTCTGCATTGCGGTCAGCGGCATTGCCGGGCCCGGTGGGGGGTCGCTGGAGAAGCCGGTCGGCACGGTCTGGCTGGCGGTGGCGTGGCCGGGTGTGGATGGGGTTCAACAGCTGCACAGTTGGTGCCTGCAGTGCAGCGGGGCGCGGCATGCGATTCAGACGCAGACGGTGGAGTTCTCGCTGAAACATGCGATCACGTGTTGCGAGGGCGCGGTTGATGCGTAGGCTCGCCGACCTTTCATTTTAAGAGATAGGATGGTGTTTATGACAGAACAGCCGATCAAGCGTGCACTGATCAGTGTGTCGGATAAAACGGGCGTGAGCGAATTTGCTGCGGCGTTGGCGGAGATGGGTGTCGATATTCTCTCTACCGGCGGCACGGCGAAGCTGCTGCGCGAGGCGGGCGTTGCTTGCCGCGATGTGTCTGATTACACGGGCTTTCCGGAGATGATGGATGGGCGCGTGAAGACGCTCAATCCGAAGGTGCATGGCGGGATTCTGGCGCGGCGCGACAATGCGGGTGATCTCGCCTCGATGGCCGAGCACGGTATCGAGCAGATCGATCTGGTCTGTGTGAATCTCTATCCCTTCCGTGAGGCGGTGGCCAAGGATGGGTGTACGATCGACGATGCGATTGAGAATATCGACATTGGCGGCCCCTGCATGGTGCGCGCATCGGCGAAGAATCACCGCTTTGTGACGGTGGTGGTTGACCCCGGCGACTATGAGATGGTGCTCGGCGCAGTACGTGATGGCACGTTGGATGAATCCCGCCGGCGGGCGCTGGCGGTCAAAGCATTTGCCCACACAGCGGCCTACGATGGTGCCATCGCCAACCACTTCTCCGCGCTTAACGCCGATGGCAGCAAGCGTGAATTTCCTGATATTTTTACCCGTCAATTCATCAAGACTGAAAATGAGCTGCGTTATGGTGAGAACCCGCATCAGGCCGGTGCGTTTTATGCTGATCCGGAAGATGATGGTGTCTCGATGGCCGATTGCGTGGTGACGCAGGGTAAGGCGATCTCCTACAACAATATCGCCGATGCCGATGCCGCCTTTGCGCTGGTGCGCGATCTGGAGGATGAGGCGGTGGTGATTGTCAAACACGCCAATCCGTGTGGCGTGGCGATGGGCGGCGGTACGCAGGCGGAGATCTATGAGCGGGCGCGGGCAGCCGATGCGGTCTCTGCCTTTGGCGGTATTGCCGCCTTTAATCGTGAGCTGACTGCCGGTGCGGCGGCGTTGATCGCCGAGACCTTTATGGAGGTGGTGATTGCGCCGGGCTTCTCCGATGAGGCGCAGGCGATTCTGAAAGAGCGCAAGAATCTGCGTCTGATGCTGGCGCCGTCGGCAGCGCCGGTGCGCGGCGGTTACGAGTTTAAGCGGGTCAATGGTGGTTTGTTGGTGCAGCAGCGCGATGCGCATATTCTGGATCGCGATGCCTGCCGGGTGATTACTGAGCGGGCGCCGAGCGAGCAGGAGTGGCGTGATATGCTCTTTGCCTGGTCGGTCGCCAAGCATGTGAAATCCAATGCCATTGTCTTTGCCAAAAATGGCACCACCCTCGGCGTTGGCGCCGGGCAGATGAACCGCGTCAACTCCACCCGCATTGCCGCCCACCACGGTGGCGAGGCGATCAAGGGTTCGGCGGTGGCGTCGGATGCCTTCTTCCCTTTCCGCGACGGACTGGATGCGTTGGCCGAAGCGGGAGCGACGGCGGTGATTCAGCCAGGTGGCTCGATTCGTGACGATGAGGTGATTGCCGCTGCCAACGAGCAGAATATCGCCATGGTCTTCACCGGCATTCGCCATTTCCGCCACTAACATGGGTGAGATGCACGAGAGAGAAGCGATCGAGGCGCACATCCGCAAGGTGCAGGAGAATATCGCCGTCGCCATCGGCGTGCTCTTCGCGCTGACCATGTCGATCTATTTTTTCACCTACGCGATGCTGGTCGATAAGGGGTTGAGCGGCGGACTGTGGGTGATGGGCATCTCCAGCGTGGTTATGCTGCTGATTCTGATCCGTTTGAAAGCGGTGTCGTTCGCCCTGACTCGCCTCTGGCTGGGTCGGCGGCCAGCATATCGCGAGTTTTTTTCTGAACTGTCTGATAAATCATAATATGGAGTTTATATGAACTATTTTGATAAGAATCAAATGTTGTCCACCTTTTTGCCGGCGGTGCGTAGCTTGTTGGTGGCGCCGAAACAGTTTTTTACAGAGATGCCGACTGCGGCGTTTTATGGCAACGCCTTTTTTTATACGACATTTCTGGTCTTTATTGCTTCGTTCGTAGGGGTGCCATTCTATCAGTGGACACTGCTCTTTATGGTGCCGGTGAGCTGGGGCGTAACGCTGCTGCTGACTTGGCTGTGGGGAAAATATATTGCCTGGGCTGTTCGGACGCTGGCTAAGAAGAAACTGGGGCCGGCGAATGCGTTTCAGATGGTCAGCTATGCCTCGACACCGGCGATGGTGATCTATATTCCGGTGGCGAGCATGGTAGGGAGCGCGTGGGGGCTCTATCTGCTCTGGACTGCGTTGGTGGAGCGTTTGAAGGTCTCTGCAGCGATGGCTGCGATGATTATCGCCGTGCCGGCATTATCGACGTATGCAGTCGGTTATGTGGTGCATATGGTGATTGTGGCGATCTTTTTCAGCGCGCCGGCGGCAGCGCCTGTTGCTGCGGGTTACTGAAATTTTAGTGTAAGCATCTTGCCGCCAGTTTTTTCGGCAATGGTTTTGAATGCGATCTTGGTGTTGTCGTCGCTGGTGCCCAGCGGCAGGGTGAAGACAGGCGCGGGGATCTCCAGATAGCGAATTTCATCGGTGGGTGGTTCGTCGCCGATGAGTAGATATGCGCTGGGAATCGGCGAGTTCTCTTTGATATAACGGAGTGTGTGGCCGATGGTTTCATCGGTGCCGACAAAGGGGGCATTCTGCATCAGTTGATCAAACATCTCCGCCATACTGCCGGTATATGTACCACTCTTGCGATCGGCATACCAGCTGACGGCTGATAGGTGTTTGCCGGAACGAATGGCGATCAGGCGTAGTACGGGAATGAGGAACGTGGTCACACCGTGCATGGAACCGGTGGCATCGACCACCAGATGCAGGTCGCGACCCGGCAGGTCATGCAATCCTCTTACAAACATGTCGAAGTCGTGCTTGCCTCGGCCGCTGGCCATGTCGGCGCTGAGCAGTACCTGATTGATCTTATTTTGGACAGTGCCGCCCTGAATCAACGCCTGCACATTCTCCATCTGCTGCTGGGCATCAACACTGGCGAGGCTGTTGATCTGTTGCTGCAGTGATTGGTTCTCTCGACCGGCATCTTTCAGCTGTGCCTGCAGCGCGGCGATTTGATCGAGCATCTCCTTGGTTTTACCGCTGCCCTGCAGCTGCGCGTTGATCAGGATCAGTGCGAAGAGAAAGATAAATGCAGCGAGCATGAGCAGCGCCATATCCGAGAAAATTTCGTAGAAATTATCCTGCTGGTTGGATCGTTGTTGGCGCATGTGCGTTTAATCTTGCTGCTTGGTGAAGAGGTTTTTGAGACGGGTGATAGGGCCGGGGTGGATGCTCAGCGCGTAGCGGGCGTGGCCGGCGGCCAGTTTGCGGATTGGGTCGTGCTTGGCCAGTTCATCCAGGTCTTCGTGCATCTGGGTGGCTTCTTGGCGTAGCTGACTCATTTCGTTGCGGCTGGCCTGCAGGGCGAGGTTCAACAGTTCGATACGCTGCTGGAGCTGTTCGACGCTGGCGTCGAGGGCTTTGATGTTGCGCTGTTCGTTCGGTTCCATGTCGGCGGAGGCATAGACCATGCAGCTGCGTAGCATGAGATCTTGCAGGCCATTGACCGAGGTGTCGGTGATCCATGAGAAGACGCGCAGCAGTACGCCGCCGAGTACTGAACCGATCAGCGTCGTGTAAAAGGCGACGCCCATACCGTTCATGGCACTGCGCAGACCATCGATGAGCAGACTCTGATCGACACCGAGTGAGCCCAATGCACCATTCAGGCCGTTCATGGTGATGGTCATGCCGAGTACAGTGCCGATCAGGCCGAGGGTGATCATCAAATTGCCCAGCATGCCGACAAATTGACTGATGCGGTGCTGCGAGGAGAACTGGACGTTGATCAGTGCATCGACATCGATGCGGCCATTGCGGTCAATAATCGCCTGCATGGCATCGACAAAGTGATCCACCAAGTGGCCGGCACCGCTTTTGACAACGCCGCTGAGTCCGCGGATTTTGAGGGTGTCTTCGATGCGGTAGGCGCGGAACCATTCCGTGGTGAGTTTCATAGCTTGAATAAAGCTGACGGCAACGCCGAGGACAAACATGCCGATGATCAGCCAAGTGACGCGGGTTTGGTCGTGCATCACGAAGCTGATGACATTGGCTCTGCGGGACATCATGGCAAACATGGTTAGCGCGGAGATCGCCCAGCCCATCCATAGCGCAAAGGTGCGCAGTGCGCGCTGATCCGCCGCTTTTTGGAGCCCGTTTGAGACCATGTTTTCCTCCTATGCTACTGGTTGATGGAGCCGCGCTTGTTGTATCGGGGTAAGCGCATAAAAAAAGCCCGGCAGCGAACTGACCGGGCTTTTCGTGTGTTCAAGCAATTAGCCGTGTGTGCGACCTTTCTCCGCAATGGAAGAGAGCGCGATCGGTAACAGCAGTCCCATCACGGTGAAAATTGAAAACGCAAGAATAAAGGTACTCCAGTGCATAATGTATGCCTCCCATAGAAATCACTGCGGGGGATGTTATCGGTGCATATTGCGTGATGCAAGGGGAATATTGGCGTTGGTTGTGCACGGCTGTTTTATATCATGGTGTACGCTTAGCTGGCGGCAAATTCAAAGGGGTCGGAGTGGATCGCCTGCATGGATGCGCCGGCCATAAAAATATTTTGCCGCAAGGTGCGGACAATGGCCGGATCACCACAGAGAAAGACGCGGTAGCCACTCAGTGAGCCGAGCGCCTGAACCGGCAGATCGCCGATATTGCCCTGCATGCCGCCGGGCGGAGAGTCGCCGTGGAGGACACATGGCGTGTAGTGAAATTGCGCATATTGATTGTCCAGTTCGCGCAGTGTTTGGATAAGATAGAGGCCTTCTTTGGCGAGGCTGCCGTGGAAAAGGTGGATGGGTGCTCGGTGCTCTTGTTGCAGTGCATCTTGGATAATGCCGTAGAGTGGCGCCAGACCGGTGCCGGCGCCGACCAGCAGCAGCGGTTGCTCTGGGTCTTCCGGCAGGTAGAAACAGTCGCCGGATGGGCCATAGAAGGCGAGTTCCTCTCCTGTTTCAACGTGATCGAAGAGCCAGCCGCTCATGGCGCCCTTGGGCACCCGTTTGATGTGCAATTCCAGTGCATCGTCTGATGGCAGGGAGGCGAGCGAATAGCTGCGGGTGAGCTCGTCGCTGGGGCGGATGAGGTTGATGAATTGACCGGCGTGGTAGTCGAAGTTGTCGGGTTTGCTCAGGCGCAGGCGGATGACGCTTTCGTTCAGAGCCATTTTGTCGATGAGGCGGGTGGAGAATTTTTGCGAGATGGTAGCCAGTCCGATCTCCATGTCGCTCTCCGGCTTGCACTGGCAGGCGAGGAAGTAGCCTTGGGCTGCCAGTGTGCTTTTGAGCCCCTTCTGTGCCGCAGCGGGCGGCGTGCCGCTGATAGCGCGCGTCAGGCAGGTTTGGCAGGCGCCGGATTTGCAGGATGAGGGGAGTTTGACCCCTTGCTGCGCCAAGCTGTCGAGCAGTATCTCATCACTGGGGCAGTCGTAATCTTTTCCTTCGTAGCGGATAATGGGCATGCTGGTTCCTTCTATGTATGGGGTTGGCGGGTGTGATTTTGGGCAAGGAAAAGGGAGGCTGATGCCTCCCTCCCTTTGGCGATGTGCGTTTAGCGATCCAATACGTCGTCGCGTGTGCTTTCGGCGATGGCAATCACCTGCTGGATCAGGCCGTTATCGACACCGAGCTCAGCGAGTGTGGCGCGCAGATGCATCAGGATATGATCAAAGTGGGAGTCGTTGAGCCCCATCTTGATCAGGTGGCGATGCCCTTCACGCATATCCTTGCCGGAGTAGTTGTGCGGTCCGCCGAATGCCATGGTGAGGAAGGCTTTTTGTTTGGCAGCCTGCTTCTCCATATCGACCCCTTCAAAGAAGCGGACGATGTAGGCATCTGCCAATACGCGACGATAGAAGACATCGACTGCGGCGTTGACAGCGGCTTCACCGCCGAGCTGCTCATAGAGTGAACGGTCATCGCGGTCGAGTACGTCATTACGGGTGCTCTCGGCGATGTCGATCACCTGCTGGATCAGGTCGTTACCGACACCGAGCTCGGCAAGGGTTGCCCGCAGATGCATCAGGATATGATCAAAGTGGGAGTCATTGAGCCCCATCTTGACCAGATGACGATGCCCTTCGCGCATATCTTTGCCGGAGTAGTTGTGCGGCCCGCCGAATGCCATGGTGAGGAAGGCTTTCTGCTTGGCCGCCTGCTTCTCCATATCGACCCCTTCAAAGAAGCGGTTGATATAGGCATCCGCCAATACACGCCGATAGAAGACATCGACTGCTGCATTGACCGCAGCAGCGCCGCCGAGTTGCTCAAACAGCGTCTGCGGTTTGCTGCTGGGCGGATTAACGTCCTCCTCTTTTTTCATGGTACGCCCTTTTTCGGCAATGCTAGAGAGGATGATCGGCAGGAGTAGCCCGATCGCAACAAAGATCGAAAATGCGAGAAGAAAGGTGCCCCAATGCATGGTTAGCGATCCAATACGTCGTCGCGAGTGCTTTCGGCCACGCTGATAACGGTGTCGATCAGATTCTGTGCAACGCCGAGCTCAGCCAGTGTGGAGCGCAGGTGGCAGAGGATGTGATCAAAGTGAGAGTCGTTGAGCCCCATCTTGATCAGGTGACGATGGCCTTCGCGCATATCTTTGCCGGTATAGCTGTTGGGTCCACCGGTGACCATGGTCAGGAATGCTTTCTGTTTGGCTGCCTGTTTCTCCATGTCCACGCCTTCAAAGAAGGGGAGTACATATTTATCTGCTAAGACCTTACGATAAAAGACATCGACTGCTGCGTTGATGGCGGCTTCGCCACCGAGTTGTTCGTAGACACTGCTCATGATTGAACCTCCGAATGTTTGTCTGCACATAACGTGCATCGGGGATGAATGTTATGTGTGCTGGACAGAAGATGTCAAGAGAATATACCATTGGCCAATGCAATTAACACAACATGCCGATTATTCATTGCGCGTATTGCTCTATTTGGGGCTGCATCCCGGTCGCCGTTGTACCATTACCGAGATTGCTGAAGCCTATGGAGTGAATCGCAATCACATGGTGAAGGTTGTTCATAAACTCTCACAGGCCGGATGGATCAAGACGGTGCGTGGTAGATCGGGCGGTATGAGTTTGGCGCTTAAACCGGAGCAGATCAATATCGGTGCGGTGACCATTGGTACTGAGCCACATATGAATTTGCTGGAGTGTTTCGACCCGGAGACCAATACCTGCCCGATCTCACCGGTGTGCGTGCTCAAACATGGCATCTTTCAGGCGCGCAAGGCATTTCTTGATACACTCAATCGTTATTCCCTAGCCGATGTGCTGATCCAACCGGAGGCGACATTGGCGTTGCTGCATCAGGCTGAGTCGGTGGGCGACTGCAGTAGTCATCGAGGTCATGTGAAGCCGTAACTTTTGGCCGGCACGAGCCGAGGCTATGAACGAAAAAAGGCTGCCATTCCATTTGGAACGGCAGCCTTTTTGTGTGACGATGCAGGCTTATTCGCCTTCGTAGTAGAGGCCATCCTTCTTCATTTGGCGATCCCAGAGGATGCAGCCCAAGGTGAAGATGGTGACGGTGATTGCCACATCGATCCAAGAGGAGAGGAACGGTGTGTGATCAATATCGTCAGCATGACCACTGATGATCCACATATAGCGCTCCAGGAACGTGCCGATCAAAATGCTACATGACGGAATGAGCATCAGTGCCGGTGAGTGGCGCATGGTGGTGAAAATGAGCATCAGGAACGGCACAAACGAATTCAACAGGAAGAAGAGCCAGAAGAGGAACCAGTTCGGGCCGTCCATCATATTGTGATAGCGGAAGATCTCCTCCGGCAGGTCGCCATACCACATGACCAGATACTGCATGAAGAAGGCGTAGGTCCAGATGATGGTCAAAGCCAGCATAATCTGCGCCACGTAGTTGAACACGTAGTCATTGATCCGACGCTTCAGGCAGTCGCGTTGACGCAGCACAAAGAGTGAAACAATGAAGAAGGCGAGAAACGCACGCATCATGCTCTCAAAGTGGTAGGGGCCATAGAGCGGGCTCCACCAGCGTGGCACCTGTGTCATCTCGAAGTCCCAAGCGACGATGGTGCCGTAGATGCAGTAGACGAACGGTACCAACAGCGCGAAGTTGCGGAAGCGGCGGCGATCGGCCGGATCAGCGTGGGGGAACTCTTTGCGCTGCAGCTTGATGAAGTGCAGGCAGAATGCCCAGACAACCAAGTAGAGAACGATCTGACGCGCATCGAAGAAGAGCACATTGTGCCAGCCATTGAGCGGCTGACCGAATGTCTCGCCTTTCATCCACAGGAAGCTGTGCTCGCCACTGGCCAGAATAATCAACAACAGAACGAAGCCGAGCGGAAAGAGTGCCCGAGATGAGGCGAGCAGGAAACGCACTTCGTAGCGCCATTTGCCGTTCACCAAGTGTAGCACCGCAGCCCAGAATGTCGCTGCAAGTGGGATATAGAGTGTGAACAGATAGTTATCCATCAACACTGCCCAATTTGGAAATGACATGGTCATGTCTTACTCCCCCCCTTTATCCTGAGCGCCGCCGAGAACCTGTGCTGCGCGCTCTTCCTTACTTGTGGCGGTCATCCGTTTTTCCAGCTCATGACGGATATAGTTGACCACATCCCAACGCTCCTTTGGCGACATATCATAGCCGTAGCGAGGCATGATATAGCTGCCGAAGGTGATGGTGCCCCAGATCCAGCCATCGGTCAGATCATTTTTGACGTAGTCCGATGTGAGATCGGCCGGAGTCGTCTCAAAAATCTTGCCGACCGGACCATCACCCTTACCACCGGAACCATGGCAGGGGAAGCAGTAGGTTTGAAAGAGTGCATGCCCCATTTTGATGGATGCTTGGGTCGGTTTGACCGGATTGACCAGCTTGTCTGCCGCATCACGATCAGCGACCTTAGTCCATCTGCCGCCCACCGGGATCGAGTCTTTCGGATAGGTGTTGATCGGCGGCTCCTGCGGCTTGATGGAGGGTTGGTTCATCAAGTCTCTGGACCACGGCCAAGCCAGTGCGGTGACTGGCAACGCGAAAATACAAATGGTTAACAGTAGCTTTTTCATTGTGTCACTTCCCTGATTTCAACTGCGCCGCACTTCTCCAAGGCTGCACGTACCAGATCACTCTTCTCTGCGACGACCTCGACTTCGATGCCGATCTGATCTTCACTCACCTTCTGGGTGTAGTATTTTTTCAAGCGTTTCGGCATGCCGGAATAGATCAGGAAGGCGATAATGGTCGAGTAAACACCGAACATGATCGTACCTTCGTAGGTGATGACAATATCCATTGGCAGCGGAATCACCGGCTTGCCACCCTGCGGCTGCACGGTAAACATCGCCTGCGCTGCGCCGGCTACCAAGAGGAAGGCGCAGATTGCACCGGTGATGGCGCCGAAGAAGGTGAAGCGCTGAATCGGCTGATGAAACTCACCAAGGATCTCTTCGACTTCAGGATGCTCAATCGGGGAGTAGAGTTCGATGTTATCGACCACCATCTCTTTCAGATCGAGCATTTTCAGTTCTGATACAACATCCCTTGCCTTGTCAAAGTCATCATATACGCCGAACAGAAAATGTTTTTTTCTCCGCCTCATGACAAGCCCTCCTCTTGTTTGATCATTTCATCCTTCACTTTATTAAGATCTTCCATTTCGGTGCGCGAACTGGCTTTGCGACGATGGAAGACCATCTCTTTCACTTCGTACATGGAGACACTCGGGAAGACCTTGCAGAAGATCAGGAAGAGCATGGTGAACCAGCCGAAACTGGCCACAGTGATGGTGAGCTGAACCAGACCCGGCCACACGACTGCCCAGGTCCACGGCTCATGGTTGCTGGCCAGCGGCGGGCTGACGATCTGGAAGCGCTCCAGCCACATGCCCAGCTGCAGTACCAGTGAGAGCCAGAACATCGCCCACATGTTGTGACGTACCTTTTTGAAGGCCATCGCAAACGGTGCCACGGTGGCGCAGAGCAGCATGCCCCAGACAACCCAGTGATAAGGACCAAAGAATTTCTCCATCAACACCTCTTTCTCGAACATGTCGTTGGAGTACCAGATGGAGGCATATTCACTCAGGTTGAGGTAGTTCCAGACCATGGCGATGGCGAATGTCAGTTTCGCAGTTTTATCCATGATCTCGGTGGTCATATAGGCCTCAAACTTGAAGACGTAACGGAGCAGCACAAACAGGGTGATAATGGCCGCACAACCGGAGTAGAGCGCGCCAGCCACGAAGTAGGGCGGGAACGAGGTGATGTGCCAGTCGGGCATGATGGACATGGCGAAGTCGGAGGCCACGATGGAGTGCACGGACACCGCCAATGGTACGAGGAAGCAGGCGAGCAGGACGTAGGTCTTGCGGAAAGCCAGCCACTCACTGGCGCGACCCATCCAACCGATGGAGAGTGCGGTGTAGAGCTTCTTGCGCCACCCTTTGGCGTTATCACGACAGATCGCCAAGTCGGGGATCATGCCGACATAGAGGAAGAGGATAGAGCTGGTGGCGTAGGTGGTGATTGCAGCAGCATCCCATAACAACGGCGAACGGAAGTTCGGCCAGATGGTGCGCTCGTTCGGATAAGGCAGTACCCAGTACATATTCCAGACACGACCCAAGTGGATCACAGGGAAGATGGCGGCAGTCAGGATGGAGAAGAGCGTCATCGCTTCAGCGAAGCGGTAAATCGGCTTACGCCAATCGGCTTGCGTCAGTAGTAGAATGGCTGACAGCAACGTGCCCGAGTGGCTCATGCCGATCCAGAAGACGAAGTTGGAGATATAGAGCTGCCAGAAGTGGGGGCGATCCATCAACGCTACACCCAAGCCTTCATTATACTGGTAGGCTTCAGCTGCAACGCCGCACAGTACCAAGACCAAGCAGACGCCAAGCACGATCCAGAACTCTTTTCTGGGCGATTCAAGACTGGCTAAGACATCTCTGTTGATCTTAGCCCATTCGATATCTTTCATGCTGTAATCACTCATGGATTTATCTCCCCTCGTTTATCTTTTCTAGCATCTTTACTGTGCGGTCGATCAGACTTCGGTATCGCGAACGCGATCGAGATACATTACACACGGCTCGACATTCAGCTCTTCAAGCACGCGGTAGCCACGCACATCTTCCGATTTGTCCTGTTCAAAATGATTCAGTTCCACTTCATGGCTTACCCAGGACTGTTTCACTTGACTCTGTTCATCTTTCAGGTTGCCGAAGACAATCGCCTCGGTCGGGCAGGTCTGCTGGCAGGCAGTTTGGAATGTACCATCCTCGATATAGTCGCGGTGACCCTCATCCTCGGCAGCGTCTTTGGCTGAACGAATGCGCTGCACACAGAAGGTGCACTTCTCCATCACACCCTTACTCCGTACCGAAACATCCGGATTGAGCTGCATCTCCAGCGGTGATGGCAGATCTTTGAAGAAGTCGAAAAAGTTGAAGTAACGCACTTTGTACGGGCAGTTGTTACCGCAATAGCGGGAGCCGACACAGCGGTTATAGACCTGCGCATTCAAGCCATCCGGTGTGTGGTAGGTCGCTGCAACCGGGCAGACCGGCTCGCATGGCGCATGGTTACACTGCTGGCACATCATCGGCGTGTAGTGGGCGCCGCGCTCGGGATATTCGCTCTCTTTGATGTCGATATCCGCTTCGCCTTCCGGCTCCTCCCAGTAGCGCTCAATGCGCATCCAGTGCATCGAGTGACCGGTAGAGTAGCGCTCCTTACCGACAACCGGCAGATTGTTCTCTGCATAGCAAGCCGTGACACAGGAACCGCAACCGATACATTTGTTCAGGTCGATGGACATCCCCCACATGTAGGGTTCATCTTCGTAGTAGTCCTGTTTGCGTAGGTCAGACCAGTTCTCGAGCATACGTTTGAGCGTCATGGCTTATACCTCCTTTCCCTTCTTTTCGGTGCGGTTGAACTGCTTGGCGGTGACCGTCTTGACGATCTCGCGGCCGGCCTGCGTACTGGTGTTGCTCTCCAGTACCAGATCGCCATTGGCCAACGTGACCAGCGGACCACGATCTGCAATCTTCTCAACCTTCACGCGGGTAGCATGGGTAGCCAGCTCGCCCGTCTGCTTGTCAAATTGTGCGGTAAGGATTTTGTACGGATTAACGCCGATACCCTTGGCGTAGCGACCATATTCGGTGTGCCCTTGACCCAGCGGAATGGCGATGGTGTTTTTGTGGATGCCCGGGAAGACAACCGCCTTGGCCTCCAGCGAACCACCAGCAGAGGTAACACGCACCACATCGCCGGTAATCACACCTAACTTTTCTGCTGTTTTGGGATGGATCTCCACCCAAGAATCCCAAACGACCTCGGTCAGCTGATCTGGCAGCTCCTGCAGCCACGGCAGGTTGGCGTGACGACCATCCCACAGGCCGAGACGCGGTGCCGGCACAAGGTGGAATGGGTAACTCGCATCCTCTGCAGCAGCGGCAGGCAGTTCGACAGCCGCCGCTTTGGCCTCGATCGGTGCTGCCTTCTCACTCTTCAGCTGCACAAAACCGGCAGCCAGAATACCCTGCCTGAAGCCCTCTTCGGCGGTTTGGCCGGGCACACTCGCTTTCGGCGGATTGACCAGCGCGGGACGCATGGTGAGCAGCGCATCCATCACATAGTCTTCAAAACTCTCCCAACGCTTATATTTCGCATCGACATGGGCGAGCAACTTGAGCAGTACATCGCCGAAAGAGCGGGTGGCACTGCTGCCAAAGACCGGATTCATGGTCGGCTGCTGGAGATTGAGCTGACCATCCTCCACCGCATAGGCCGGCATGGATGTATTCCACTCCTCCAGATAGGAGTGAATCGGAATCACAATATCGGCGGCCATCGTGGTCTCATCCGGGAACATGGAGAAGGCGACGCGTGTTTTCGCTTTCGCGAAGGCCTTGTCGGCGGCCATGAAATCGGGTGCCTGATAGATCGGATTGGTGCCGAATACCACCACGGTATCGAACTGGCCGGCATTAAGGCCATCAATGAAGCGTTTCAGCTCTGCCCAGCCACCCATTTGCGGATGCAGATCCGGGAACGCGACTTTGTCGCGCGGCAGAATGGTCTTGCCGACGTTATCCAGCATGATGTTAAGCAGCAGGATAGCATTGGCCGCTTGCGAGCCATGCGCAAAGCCCTCTGCACTGGCACCGGAGAGAATCAAACTCGGGCTGCGGCTGGTGAGGAGCTTATGTAATTTATGGATGCGCTCAACGCTGATGTCGGTTGCCTTAGACGTGGCTTCGATATCGACATCTTTCAGAGAGGCGAGTACATCTGCCGGTACGCGCGCGGCATATTGGCTGTCGCGTGCCAACAGTGAGGCGAGAGCAAGGGCAAGGTGACCCTCGGTACCCGGCCGGATCGGCATCCAACGATCGGCATTGGCGCCGGTCAGGGTCATCTTCGGCTCGATCTGCACCAGTGTACCGCGCGGTGCGCCACGGAACTTGCCATACTGACCGGCGAACTGCACCGGCGACATCCATGTGCCGAGGAAATCGGCGCCGAAGGAGACAATCAGCTGCGCCTTGTCGAAATCGAGCTTTGGCATGGCGTAGGAGAAGGTTTTTTCGTTGGCTGCGTGGCCAACCGCCGGCGGCAGCGTGTCGAACACAAAGTGATGCTTGGAGCCGACGCTCTCGAGATAGGTATTGATCAATGCGGCGTGGTGACCACTGGTCGCACCATTGAGCCAGGCAAGCCTAGCGTTCTTGCGACCCAGCGCTTTCTGCAGGCGGCTCTCGGCTTCGTCCCAAGAGACCTCGACCAACTTGCCGCCCTTGCGAATCATCGGCTTGGTCAGACGGTCAGGATTGTAGTGACCCTGCAAGCCGGCCTGCCCCATCATGCATAGACGACCCTTGTTGACCGGTGAGTTCGGATTACCCTCCAGCTTCAGAACCCGCCCTTCGCGGTTGCGGGCGTGAATGCTGCAGCCGGCTGGGCACTGGCGGCAGGTGGAGGCGTAGTACATTTCGACGCCGGGGCGCACAAAATCCTGCGGATCGACATTCGGCAGAACCAACTCTTTGCGCACTTCCAGATCGACTTCGTTGACAATGTCAGTATCA
>Ga0256829_1000590_pt1 | contig 35618 bp, 34 predicted proteins | sample 131447metaG_FD_185979 | JGI IMG/M metagenome (GOLD analysis project Ga0256829, IMG submission 185979) | Hydrothermal vent microbial communities from Lau Basin, Pacific Ocean - 131-447 | ecosystem: Environmental > Aquatic > Marine > Hydrothermal vents | place: Pacific Ocean: Lau Basin | collected... | reverse complement strand
TAGTGTGGCGCATGGTCTGAATTCTCCAGTCTGTTGATTTGCTGTCTATGCAACTACAAATCTAACATAATCACTTGGGAATTCAGACCTTTTTTGTTGCCCTTTATTGTTTCATCGGACAGCAATGAGATAGTCAGATAAATATTATCAATAGCGAAAACTTAGACCCAACCCTGCAGTTGCCGATCAATCAACCCTGATAAATAGTCAATATGAGTATCCTGCGCATTGAGTGCAGGAATATAGCGCAAGGCTCCACCACCTGATTCTGCAAATATTCCAGCATTTTCCATGCTGATTTCTTCGAGTGTTTCAAGGCAATCAGCAGAAAATCCTGGGCACACAACATCCACATCGCCCACGCCTTCTTTACCCCATGCTTTAAGTGTGGCATCGGTATAAGGCTCAACCCATGGCTCTCTACCAAAGCGTGATTGGAAAGTCACTTTGCAATGCTCTTCATCCAAATCCAATGCTTCACGCAATAAACGACCCGTTTTCCAACACAAACAAGGGTAAGGATCACCCGCTTTAAAGTAACGCTGCGGAATACCATGAAACGACAACAATAAACGCTCACCCTTACCGTTTTTATCCCAATGCGCTCGCACACTATCTGCCAAAGCCTGAATGTAGCCCGCATCATCGTGATAGCCATCCACCATTCGCAAGGCTGGTACACGTCGCCATGATTTCAACACATCTGCCACCGCATCAAAGGTCGAGGCGGTCGTTGTCGCTGAATATTGCGGGTACAATGGCAACACCAAAAGCTTGTTACAGCCTTTATCTTTTAATGATTCCAAAGCTGATTTTACGGATGGGTTACCATAACGCATTGCCAACTCCACCACTACATCATCACCATATTTATCAGCTAATTTTACAGCAATTGCATTTTCCTGCGCGCGACTAATCGCCATCAAGGGCGAGCCATCTTTCGTCCATACTTTTTGATATGCTGCGGCTGATTTTTTTGGGCGAATATTCAAAATAACACCATTTAACACCAACCACCACAATAGACGCGGTTGCTCAACCACACGCGGATCCCAAAGAAACTCTTTTAGGTAGCGTTTTACAGCCGCTGGTGTCGCTTCATCAGGTGTACCCAAATTAGTCAGCAAAACCCCTACTTTGCCGTCCTTCTTAGCTGGATGTTTCTGTTGAGATATTTCAGTCATCATTCGCCCCTTACCATAGCGCGCAGCATAACTGCATAACAAGTAACATATAACCCTCAACCCACATTATTCACAAATGCTATCGCAGGGTTACACAGGTATCATTTGAATTTTATGATAAAATATCATTTAACACCTTTATTATTCAATAATGCTGTATTTAACAGTGCCCTAAAAGAGCCTTTATAAGCACTTATCAATTAAGTTAAAGTATTTCTATAAAAAAAAAATCATTGTTTTGCTCTTTTCCCACGGTCATCTTGATTAATCACCCCATCACCATTCACGTCACTGTCACGAAATTTAGACTCAGCAAATGTCATAAACTCATCATACGTCACCTGCATATCATTATTCGTGTCCATTTGTTTCAGCATCCCTCCACCTTTATGAGCATTTCCACCACCGTCTCCCCCTGCCCAAGCAGGATTAATGACAGTGCAAGCAAAAACACTTGCGATCATTAACTTTTTCATACTTTAATTCTCCATTTCAAACAAAAAAATAAAACAAGGAAATATTAGCAGCAATTGTCACTCTTTCCCAAGCAACTACTTTCAACTTGCCCGTAAGGGAAAGTTGTTCGTGAGGAACGGGGTTGACATGGTACTATTTAACAGTACCATATTCACATGAAGAAAAAACATCAAAAGACATTGGCTTTGATATTCAAACAACCAACCAGTGCAAATATTGATTGGAAAGATATTGAGGCTTTGTTTTTTGAGTTGGGTGCCAAGGTTAGTGAGCGTGAAGGCTCACGCATTGGAGTGCATTTATTTAATGAGATACGTGTATTTCACAGACCGCACCCTTCACCCAAAACGGACAAGGGTGCGGTGGCATCCATTCGTGGGTGGCTAAAAAGCAATGGAGTAAAGTCATGAATATGATGATTATTAACGGTCAAAAAGCGACTATCAGTTATGACGAAGATATTGATATGTTTCGCGGTGAGTTTGTTGGCTTGAATGGCAGTGCAGACTTCTATGCTAAGGATATCAAGGGGCTACATCAAGAGGGCATGATTTCTCTAAGTGTATTCCTTGATATGTGCAAAGAAGATGGGATTGAACCATTAAAAAACTTTTCGGGAAAATTCAATGTACGCATTGATCCAGAACTACACGCAAATATTGTTGCGGCAGCCAAGAGCAAAGGCGAAAGCTTGAACCAGTTTGTGGCTGAAACATTACAAAGAGCTACACAAGCATGAACAGACTCCTGATTCATGGAGTCCTCTGGAAAGACAATTACACGGGATTAAAAATAACGACCACACATTGATTTGTGCGTTTTAAGCCTATCCCTTCGCACCAGGCGTTTGCAAAAGATACAACCCACATACTTGCTCAAGTAACCTTTTTTAGACATCCTCACTCCTGTTTGTATTCTGACATGCGATTAAAATAAAGCTTGCCATGACTAATATAAAACCCTATTATATCAATATGTTAGAGAACTATCAAGTGTTATCAAACCAAGGAGAATACCATGCCATTTAACGTAGCAGCCGAAGTAAACCGACGCAGAGGCATTCGCGCAGAAAATGATCTGGCTTATCGCGAAGGACAAATTGAAGGTCTTTGTAAATTGGTTGAAAATTACAAGAAAATAGAAAGTCGATTGAAAAATACAATCGTGGAGACTATTGGTGGCGAAGCTGGTGATAAAGATGACCCGCGCTCTTTCAAGTTACAACTTCTTCGCGTAATGTCACTATCAAACATTTCATGTTTTTATATCAAACCCGAAAAGAAATCGCTCTTGGAATTACGTGAAATTGTGTTGGATGTGATTGCATGGGCAGAGTATATCCAGCTTACAGAAGATTACATTCCCAAGCTGTTGAATGAAGCTAAAATCTACCTCGATGACACTAGCAAAAAACAAGAGCTTAAGGATTCAGACTTTAAACACTTTATGGAACTGATTTTTGAAGAGCTTGCTTATGTGCAATCCTTACAACAAAATCCGAAGCAATGGGTGGCTGCACGGAAAGATATGCTTAAGAAAAATATAAAATATGCAAACAGCACCAGCATTGAACCGAAACTAGATTCCTTTGAGAGCGTGAAATCAAGGTTCTTCCCTGAAAATGTATTGCAATTTAAGCAGTCTGAATGTAAATCCGAGAAGTCAGGGGCATATGGAGTTAGGAGTAATATTATTGAGAAGTTGGACAAGCACTGCCGTCAATAATTTAGTGTTAGTAATTTATGGCTTAGCTTTTATCCCCGAACGCATCTCCACCCCCTCCCCCCTCAGTTCTTTGAACCGCCGCCTCTAAATTCTTGTCAGGTTTCGTTTTATTCAACGGATTCTGACCACCACCCACACCGCCACCAAGGGCAGTAGGAACGCCCTTGGAGGAGGACACCGCAGCCATAAACGACTGCTCACCTTTATTCTCGCCCAGATCATGGTGTGCCTGACCAATCCAGTTAAATACTTGTGAGCTTAACTGCGAAATTAAACCGAAAATTGTCCAAGCAACCATAACCATGATTACCATGAACATCGTAGCCATGCCAACAAAGCCAAACACGCTATCAATCGAGGTGCTTAATACTGGCATCGTAAACACCGCTACAAAGCGTCCTGCGATCTCCATAAGCATAACGGCAGCAGTGAAGGCTAAAACCATCACAGTCGGCTGAAAAATGAGTCTGATGATTAACATCAAGCCTTCTTTGCCAACGCTCGATGTGGGGCCTTGCCCATCAGGGTGACTTTGAGCAACTGCCCAAATGTTTATCGCGATCAATGCTTCTGCAAAAAATATAAGGTAACCAATGATACCAATCACCCAAAAGAGCCATGGCAGGGCAGGTAACACAGATGAAAAAACGAAGCCCATTAAATAGAGCTTCCTCAGAAAGTCTCTTTTTAGTTTTTTCACCCAGTACCTGCAAGGGGCAGAGGTATATATGAGTGAGATGTTTCATCCCCTGCCCAAGATGCGCCGAAACGTCAGATTTCAAAAGGATAAAGCGCAGTAACACGCGCCTTTTTGAAACCTGTAAGTGGAGGAAATAAGCAGATTGCCAGGGTGTCCTTCTTTGACTCGAGCCATCCGTGGCTCTCGGGGCAGGCCCGCACTAAAGTGCGTCTAAATCCGCTGTCCTGCGGATTTATGATTCTTTCTTGGGCATGCAAGAAAGAATGAAGAATTTGCTACAAGATTTTAACTTCTTGCACCTCTATAAGCTTGCATTCAATGGGGTTATAACGATTGTTTTTGTTGAAATATATGAGTTTTTTTTAGTTTCTGAGTAGAGTCTAAATAATGGCGAATATCTTTTGTCTGTTCGCTGATATTACCACAGCCAACACTCTAAGGCGTTTTCAGTTGGTGTAAAATTTACTAGGCTGCCCTTATTTCCTTGGAGTGGGGGCAGTAATGGATAAACTGGAACGGGCTCAACGCTTACACAAAACTTTAAAGCAGCGCAAAACACCGCTTTCGATGCTTGATATGCAAGAGATGTTTGATCACTGTAGTGAATCCACGGTAAAACGTACCTTACAGGATATGAAGAATCTTGGAGCCCCTATTTATTGTAGCGATGGTTTGGGCTATAGCTACGACAAACAAATAGCCTTTGAACTGCCTGGTGTATGGTTCTCTTCCGAAGAATTGCGTGCCTTACTTAGCATCCAAGAATTGACTCAAAATATATCTGGCGGCTTTCTTGATGAAAGTATCAAACTTATTCAGGAAAAAGCAGAGATGTTACTCGGCAAACAGCTCACATCACTGGCAGATATTCAGCGCGTTCGTGTTTTGGGGGCAGGCTCACGCAGTAAAGATTTACCAATGTTTACCCTTGTAAGTAGTGGCGTACTGGAGCAGCGACGCTTACATATCACCTATCAGGGTCGTCAGCGTGATAAAAAAACAGAGCGGGAGATTTCACCCCAACGCTTGGTGTATTATAAGGGTAACTGGTATTTGGATGCGTGGTGTCATCAGGCAGATGATTTGCGTTCATTTGCTATGGAGAAAATAAAACAAGCCTGTTTATTGCAATGCCCATGTAAAAAAATGACTGATGCCGAACTGGATGAGAAATTAACTAAATCATTTGGCATATTTTCAGGCAAGCCAAGTGCGGTCGCTGTATTACATTTCAATGAAAAGGCGGCTCGTTGGGTGCAAGATGAAGAGTGGTTTCCCAATCAAGAGGCTTGTTGGCTCAATGAGAATATATTTGAATTACGCATTCCGTATCATAACCCCACAGAGTTAATCATGGAGATATGCCGCTATGGAGCGGGTGTTGAGGTGATAGAACCAGCAGAATTGAGGCAGCAGGTCTTAAGTGCATTCGAGAAGTCCATAGCAAAATATACGTAAGGTCAGTATGTGACCTCATCATCATCCATGCTTGCACCATGTTCGTTAGGGAGGTGCTGATCAACTCAATGAATGGTGCTTATGCGTCCAAAATCACCAACACTTGCGTTGGCAAACTTAGCAATAGCGGTGCTATTACTTGTGCTTGCCGTCTTGGGGTTGAATATTTTGAATCGCATATCCACGCATTCAGAGTTAATCAGCACCTCCTTAGGAGGTGTAGCTATGAATCGACGAGGTTTTCTTCAAGCACTATTTCAAGGTGTAGCGTATCTTCCCTTGCTTCCAGTTGTTGCACTGGCAAGGGAGCCAATACAGGTGATTGTGCAGCAATCGCCTATTGCAGGGTTTCAATATTATGAAGGTGATAATATTTTTCATCTTTTGCGTTTGAATACACCTTTGCAATTAAAACGTGATTTAAAAAATACCTATGATAAGAATGCTGTGGCTATCTACGCTCAAGGAAAAAAGCTTGGTTTTGTACCAAGGGCGGACAACACCGCTGTGGCACAAATGCTGGATAGGAATGAAAAGATTTCTGCGCGAATCGTTGAGCTTACCATATCCGAAAATCCTTGGGAAAGAGTGCGCTTTGAAGTGGTGTTAAATGGATAATTTAGCACCATCCATGCTCAAATCTATTTTGCATTCCAAACGCGCTAATATTTATTACCTTGATAAATGCCGTGTGATGCAAAAAGACGGGCGTGTGCTTTACCTCACTGAAGAAAAAAAAGAAAAGCAGTATTGGAATATCCCGATTGCCAACACCACCTGTATTTTATTGGGTACAGGCACATCCATCACCCAAGCTGCTATGCGTATGTTGGCATCTGCCAGTGTGTTGGTTGGATTTAGTGGTGGTGGCGGTACACCATTGATTGCAGGCAATGCTATTGAATGGTTATCCCCACAAAGTGAATATCGACCTACAGAATATGTGCAAAGCTGGATGTCGTGGTGGTTTGATGATGAGCAACGATTAAAGGTAGCCAAACAATTTCAACAACAGCGCATTACATATACGCAAAGAGTATGGGCAAAAGATAGAGATTTGCAGATTGAAGGATTCAGCCTCGATGATACCGACATAAACAAAGCGTTAAGTCGTTTTTCTTCAAGCATTGAGCAGTGCCAAAATGTTACCCAACTTTTATTGATAGAAGCCAAACTCACCAAAAAACTCTACAAAATTGCCGCAAACCGCACCAAAACCACGGGTTTTGTACGAAATCATGAAAATATTGATAATGCCAATGCCTTTTTAAGCCATGGTAACTATTTGGCGTATGGCTTGGCAGCGACGACACTTTGGGTCTTGGGGATTCCGCATGGCTTTGCTGTCATGCATGGTAAAACAAGGCGCGGTGCGCTGGTGTTTGATGTAGCAGATTTAATCAAAGACACATTGATTCTACCGTGGGCATTTATTTGTGCGAAGGAAAAAGCTACCGAGCAAGAATTTCGACAACAATGCCTGCTCAACTTTAGCAAGCACAATGCCTTGGATTTTATGTTTGATACGGTAAAAGACATGAGCAAGCAAGGCACAAGCTTATGATGGTCACTTTTGTGTCGCAATGCGAAAAGAAATCACTAGCTAAATCACGCAGAGTGCTAGATGCTTTTGCTAACCGTATTGGTGACAATACATGGCAAACAGTGATTACCCAAGAGGGTTTGGATGCCGTTAAAACACTGTTGCGTGAGACTGCTAGTAAAAATACGGCTGTGAGTTGTCATTGGATTAGAAGCCGTAGTCGTAGTGAATTGCTTTGGATTGTAGGCAAGAAGGATAAGTTTAATGCAGAGGGAATAGTACCTGTGAATTATACAGGTCAGGAGAATATTTTGAAGATGGATGATGCTGACGTGAATATTCAGAAATATATTGCCAATACTAAACAGCAGCCACTTGGACAGCATTTATTTGCTGTGGGCTATGTGGCTTATTTATTATGCAAACAACTGACAGGTAAGGATACTCTGGCAAGAGCAGTATTTATAGCAGGGTGCTGGCATGATATGGGTAAAACAGACCTTGCATTTCAGCAGTGGGCAATGGATAAGACCAAGAAAAAGTTGATTGATGATATTCCAGAAGAAGGGCAGCATATTGATAAGGTGGGTAAGTTTTCATTTGAGAAGCACCCAAGGCATAATGAAATTTCATTGTTACTTTTTTCTTTGCTTGAAAGTGAAAAAGATAAGTCGGTAAATCGGGCGAATAGAGCTTTAATCAGGCATAGCATTTACTGGCATCACGCTAAACCCAATCGAAAAGAGGATGTTAAGAAGCTTGATGGCGTGTATAATAAACTTGGCTCACAGCAAGTTGAAAAGCTAATGCCTATCACTCATAGCATACTGACAACCCTTAAAAATCTCATTGCTGGCTATGGTGTTGATTTGTCCTTGATTGATTGCCTCAAGTACCCGAATGAAGATAGGCTTTATGATGTAAAAAAAGAATTTCTGGCTGAATACAAAAGTTATGGTGAAAACGAGCATATCCAAGATTTCAAGAAAGATGTGGAAACAAATGCAAATCATAACATTGCACGAACAGTGGTTGTTTCAGCAGACCGTTTGGTTTCAGCATTAAGTGCCGAAGCCTTAAATGCTCATATTGAAGAAGGCTCACTTCATATGCTGCTAGACAATGCTTTAGTGCAAGAAAGGGGCTTAACATCTGATATACACACTTGCCTACAAGGTTTTGAAGATAAATATCCAAACAGTGATAGAAATAAAAAGCAAAGCCAAGTGGTTGAAGCGTTAAATGGAAGTGATGAAAGTGTGGCAGTGCTTCAAGGGGCTGCGGGTTGTGGTAAAACAAAAATAGCTCTGGAATGGGCTGCAAAGAACCATGCTAGAAAAATCATATGGGTGTGTCCTCGTGTTCAAGTTTGCCAAGGTTTATTGAATGATTTAACTGGTTCTGAGTATTTGCCAGATACGAAAATTGAAATATGTACGGGTGAATTTAAAACGATTCACCAGCACGGAAAGGAATATACAACGCCTGAAAATGAAGAGTTTTCAGGTGATATTGTGCTTACCACCATCGAGCAAGTGTTAAACACCATTACAACGCACACAAAAATCACAGGTTTGGTACAATATATGAATGCCCATGTGGTATTTGATGAATACCATGAATATATCCCAATGACAGGGTTTAATTTGTTGTTTGCAGAGCTGGTGAAATGTAAACAACTACAAAGCAACGTACAAAATACATTGTTGGTATCTGCAACACCGAATTATTATTTTGTACGAGAGCTTTTAGGTATTGATGAGGATGATATTGTGAGTATGCCAAGCTTTAATCAAAGCAAATACCACATTGAATTTCAGCCTTTTGATGATAAAGAGGAAGATGAAAGTAATCCTTTATATCAGTTACAACCTAAAAACACTTTTGTTATTAGTAATACCGCGATTACGGCACAAAAAAGCTTTATTCAAAATCAGAGTGAAGAACATGCCACCTTGATTCACTCAAAGTTTAAGAAAACGGATAGAAAAGTGTTGTTTGATAAGGTGTTTGATGCTTTTAAACAGAATGGAGATAAAAGTTTTGATGTGTTGCGAGCAGGTCCAATTGTTCAAGCCTCATTGAATATCACTTGCGACAAAATGATTACTGAAATGACCAATGCAGAAAACTGGCTACAAAGAATGGGCAGACTGGATCGTTTTGGTGAGAATGATGTGCCAAATCTTTATGTATCAGCAGTATCAGAGCATGTAAGAAGTGGTAAATGCTTGGGTAATGCCAAGTTCTTGAATGGTCTTTATTGCTTACAAAGCAGCAAGGCATGGTTGAATTTTTTAGAACGAGAACTGCCTGAGAACAATACAGTTTCGATTTCTGAAATATACGATATGTACCAACGATTTTATCAAGATGCCAGTAGTTCCGAAGCCATAGAACAAGATTTGTTGGCAGCTTTAAAGGCGAGTACCGTGTTGATTGAAGCAAAAATTATAGACCCTATTTCCTTCCCCAATAAGAAAAAAACAAAGGATGGAAAGGTGAAAATTAAAAATAATTCATTACGGGGCAATAGTCGATTTGTGCAAATGGCTGTGATGAACATTGGTCATGATAAGAATGTGTTTCCAAATGACTATGCTTGTATTGATGAGAGCTTAACGCTTTCCGTTGATTTGATTAAAGGTTATGGGGAAAGTGAAATGGACTTGTTAGCCTTTATGGCAAAAAAACATCATTCAATCAAAGCTGATCCAAGCTATGGGGTGAAAGCAACAACCAAATATAAAGATAGTGCGTATTTAAAAAAATCTAAAGAACCCGAAACACCTATTTATTTAAGTTATACGCTTGAAGATTTAAAACAAGTAGAAGCAGAGCAACACCCTTATGCCATTTATTATGCCATAGGAAAGAATCAACCGATTGGGGCTATTTCAGCCTATAAAGTTAAAAACCAAGGAGAGCAAGCATGAAAAAAGTAACAGGCATTAAAAGTGTAGATTTCAAAATTACGGCATTGGGGCACGGCGTGGTAAACTGGAATGGACCGACAACATTGACTGGTGATGGTGGTAAAACAGTTGATAATCACACATTGCCAAAGCTACGTGGATATACGAATTTAACTGGAAAAGTGAAAGATGAAACAGGGTATAAATACAAGAAAGAAGCAACAGATATTGATTTTAAGAAAACACCTTTGTACATCAGTCAAAACTGTATTCGACATCATTTGTTTAGAGACCAAGCATTTGATTTACATTATGCCGCAGAAAAGAGCCTTCAAGGTGTTTTAGCATCAATTACAGGTTTGATTCGCGGTTATGTTGTACCCTCTAGTCAATATAAACGAACCAGCCCTCTGTTGATGGAAGATTTTGTAGATGAACTTGGGAATGGAAATTTTGAGCAGTTTGGACAAGCTGGAGAACGTGATAGTTCATCTTTTTTCTCAAAAACCACTTTTGGCGATACAAAATATACATCTTATGGCTCAATAAGTGTCGAGCAATTGCAGTTTATCTCATTGGATAAAAAGTTTGACCGAGCGGCAATGGTTATCAAAGAAGGGCAGGGGGAAGAGGTCGCGCAAGCTGTGCAAGCGTTTATTCAAGGATTAAATCCAGAGCTAAACCCACAAGCTATTTTTCATCCCAATTATGTGCGTGGAGGTACGATTTTTGAAGAAGGAGAGCTGGGTATTTTGTTAAACAATGATGCCGTACAATCATTGGTTGAACATACCTTAACCATGATCAATGAGCTTTCAATTCGCCAAGCAAAATCGTATATGTATGTCGATGAAATTGTAGTTGATTATAATGATAGCCATAAGATGATGCGTATCAAGCACAGTGAAGGTGATATATCTGAGCAGCCCAATAGTGATTATGCTGTATATTTCTATTCTAAAGAGAAGTAAGCCATGAAAATTATCATAGATTATGATTCCTCTTGGCGAAATTCGTTTTTAGATGGTGATAATAATGAACCACTACCTAAGAAAGGTCGTAAATTTGTTGGTTCAATGACTAATTTGAAAAAAGCTGAAAACTTTATGAAGCGAGAGGTGACGCTTGATACTGTTATGGGCTTGCTGAATAGAGTTATTGGCGATCAACGCAAGTTATATCAAGCAAGAGCATGTGATACATACTATTTCAAGGACATTGATGATATAGCCGTGTCTTTTCAGGACAAGGCAATTGAAACCAGTGATATGACGTATATTCGGAATATGACTGGAAGTACAGATCAAAACGCTTTTACAGGGGCAATTAAATCAAATGACTTGATGTTTTCGTCAGATTATTCGGATGAGTTTTGGGGTGTGCTCGCCCTTAGTTTTGATCAGCTTTGTCACTTTATTATCAATGGTGAGAAAGTAACTACAATGATTGAGAAAAATCCCATTTCAATCATTTCTCGGCTAGAAATTCTTAATAAAGAAAAAGCTGTTCCCTATGAAGGGCTAGCCTGCGAAGCAGTATTGAAATTAAATTCTGTATTTGAAGGAATCGCATACCTTAATAAAAAAAATAACGTGATGCCGATAAGCTTATATTGCTCAGCTCTTTATTTGCAACTGGATAGGCTTTCAAGTCAGTTTGACATGAGTTCTGCGAAAACAAAAGCAGGTGGTATAAGTGGTATTTCAAAGCGAGGGTTTACAACCAAAGACTTTATGAATCGCTTTACAACAGGTGACAAAAAGAAGATTTGGGGTAACCCTTATATCCATGAAGAATTTATAAAGGGTGAAGGTAAAACTAAGCACTTGATGACCAAAGCCAGTGGTCAGCTAGAAGTCAATCTTGATATAAGCAGAGATAGAGCCAACGAAATCAAAGGAATGATTGAGGATGCTGGCGTATCTAGCTTTTATTTAGGTAAGAAAGGTTTGGCATATATTTCGTCAATAAGCACTAGGGAGATTCGTAAATGAATGATTATATGGATATTCGAATTAAACCTGATGCAGAAATGCGAGAAAATGTTTTGCTTAATAAAGTTTACACAAAATTTCACAAAGCTTTATGTGATTTAAAGGCTACGGATATTGGCATCAGTTTTCCAAAATATCGTGTGAAATTAGGTGAGGTGATTCGTATTCACGCGAGTAGTGATAGGTTAAAAGAATTACAAATGATGAACTGGTTGGGTGGCTTGTCGGGTTACTGTGATGTGAGTGATATTTTACCTGTACCTAAAACAGTGGAAGGTTATCGGACGGTTTCACGGGTTCAACCGACCATGACGTTGGCTAAACTTGAAAAGAGGGTTAAATATCAAAAAGCCAATGGAGATTTAATAACCAAGGAAGAAGTCGAGTCTTATAAAAAGCAATATAAGGCGAAGATGTTCGCACAAGGGCTGGATAACCCTTATTTGGAGCTGCAAAGCAACTCAAATGGGCATAAACATCGTAGGTTTATTCAGTTTGGCGAGTTGTTGGAGAGTTGTACGGAAGGGGAGTTTGACCAGTTTGGTTTGAGTAAAACAGCAAGTATTCCATGGTTTTAACCAATAAATTTAACGCTCTTTAAAACTTGTTTATTATCAGCATGTTAGGATGCTCCACTTTTTCATTGGGTAAATCATGAAGAAGCGGGGCATCTTTTTGTTTTATAAAGACAAACTATTTGTATAGTTGGGGTTCACTGCCACACAGGCAGCTTAGAAAAGCACCATTATTTGCAAGTTCGTTATTAACGAGTTCACTGCCACACAGGCAGCTTAGAAATTCACGTGTATGGGCGCAGGCTTTGCAGATCAGTTCACTGCCACACAGGCAGCTTAGAAACATACACAATAAAATTGCCAGCGCAGTATGCAGTTCACTGCCACACAGGCAGCTTAGAAAAGAAATTCGCATGTCTCATTAAGCTCTTTATCGTTCACTGCCACACAGGCAGCTTAGAAATTACCAAGCGAAACAAATCAATGGGGTCAGACTCGATTGATTTTAGAATTTAGATTGTTTTGCTTTAATATCATATAGCTATAAATGGGAAATGATTCCAAAAAGATCAACTAAATATCAATCGAGTCTGACCCTATTGATTTTAAAAAATGACTTTAAAAATTGTAAGGTCAGCAGAAAAGGAACTATCAAAACAAGGTCTTTGCAAAGCTGGAAGCGTTAGAAAATAAAGCTTTTCCCGTTGGCTATAAGAAGTTGAAAGGGTTTAGCGATTTGTACCGTGTAAGGGTTGGTGACTATAGAATTGTTTATAGTTTCGATGGAAAGCAAGTCATTGTATTAAGGGTAAGGCATAGAAAAAAAGTATATGACAGTTTATAGATGAAAGCGGCTTTTTTTGCCGCTTTTTTTTGGTGTTATCTAACGTTACGTCATAACGGAAAAGCGCGTGTTTTAAACTCTTTTTAGACTTCGCCACATGCAGCGCATAAAACGCAAAATTCAAGCATGGAGAAAAAATTATGAGTATTTACGCGAGAAATTTAGCGCGAGTATCGCCGTTTCAATTAAAATATATAATGTCGCATAATGGATATTATGTAAAGTTATAAAAATAGTGTAGAAATGAAGAGTATGGTTAAACCCTATATGTTATAAATAGTTAGCCCTCTACAGAGAATATGTTACTTGCTTATATGTTTCACAGGAATATGTTACTTGCTTATATACAGCTAAATGCCCAAAGGTCTAAAAATGCCAGATAGAATTATACATATAGATAATAATTTCGATAAGTTAGATAAACTTATGAAAGTATTACGTAAAGAGTGTTCATGGGATTGCGAACAAACCATTGAAAGCTTGAAGCGTTATACCCTTGAAGAAGTACATGAGGTCTTAGAAGCCATTGATATTGCATCGAAGCAGGGCGACTGGAACCCCCTACTTCAAGAGCTTGGTGATCTTTTGCTGCAAGTTTCTTTTTATGCATGTATTGCAGAAGAACAGGGAAAATTTAACTGGGATGATATTGTTGAGGCTTTGGTAGCAAAAATGATTTATAGGCACCCGCATGTCTTTGGTGATGCCAGACCATCTAATTTGAATGAACAATGGGAGTCACTCAAAGATAGTGAACATCATGAGCGTAAAAGCTTGATGGATGGCATTCCACCACTTCCTGCCCTTAAATATGCACAGAAACAACAAGACCGTGCCGCACGCATTGGTTTTGATTGGGTGAAAGCAAGCTATGTGATGGAAAAAATGCGTGAGGAAATGGATGAATTGGAAGTTGAGATTCAATCTAATGCACCAATAGCTCGCCTTGAAGATGAGTTTGGTGATGTGTTTTTTACCCTGGTAAATCTTGCCCGAAAACTTGGTTTGGATGCTGAACTATGTTTGATGAGTACAAATCGCAAGTTCGCCCAACGTTTTCGTGGCATGGAAAATCTTTCCGAAAAACAAAACCTTTTGTTAAAAGATATGGATAGCATCGCCCTTGAGAAGCTTTATGAAGATGCTAAAAATGAATTACGGAGTAGAAATGACAGATAAAAAAGATCGCCAAGAACCCGCATCACAAGAACTACAAATTCAGGTTCCACCTGAGGTGCAGCGTGGTGTTTATGCCAATCAGATGTTTGCTACGCATACACAGGAAGAGTTTATTTTGGATTTTATTCTTGCATCACAACCAGCTGCTGTTGTGAATGCACGGGTTATTATCTCCCCTACTCACGCCAAGCGTATTGTTGCTGCATTACAGGAAAACATTAACAATTATGAGTCAAATTTTGGAGAAATTGCGCTTATAAACCCTATAACACCATCTGATATTATTCGCCATTAAAATCATTTCAACTCTATAAGCTTGCATTCAATGGAGTGCATAGCAATTATTTTTGTTGAAATATATGCGTTTTTTTTAATTTATACGCAGAATCCATGCAGCCCAGCTTATGAAGCAAAGGATTCCGCAATAACTTTCTGGAAGTCAGAAGCTAGGTAAGGCTTTTGTATAAAACCAGCTAGCCTTTTACCTTGAAAAGCAGCCATTGCATCCTCTTTACTATAACCAGATGACAGAATCACTTGCACATTGGGCGAAATTTTCTGCAATTCACAAAAACAATCTTCACCATTCATACGAGGCATGGTCATATCAAGGATAACCCCAGTTAACTCTTTCTGATGCTTCTGAAATACTTCAAGCCCATCTTGTCCATCAATAGCTGTTACGACGCTGTAGCCCATATTTTTGAGTAATATAGAGGTAAGCATGCGCAGACTTTCTTCATCATCAATGACCAAAATCATGCCTGAACAGTGTTTAGGTTCTTTTATATCCTTTGGCTCCAGAGAGATTGCATGACTGATTGAAGAGGCTGGGAAAGCAATTTTAAACGTTGTTCCTATATCAGGTTCAGAACGCAAATTTAGAATGCCTTTATGCCCATTAACAATACCAAGAACAGCACTCATGCCTAAGCCACGCCCTGTGAATTTAGTGGTAAAAAAAGGGTCGAAAATTTTCTTTTGAGTCTCTATATCCATACCACAACCAGAATCTGACACCTTTATATAAACAAAGTTACCAACCGAAGAGCCAACTTTATGTAAAGATTTTTGTAAATATACGTCATCCACTTGCATCAAACCTGTTGAAATTGTAATCGTACCAGCAGTTTTATTGATTGCTTCAGAGGCATTGATGACTAAATTCATGATAATTTGCTGTATCTGTGTGATATCAGCATCAATATTTGGTAATGATTGATGTAAATCGAGTGTTAAGGTGATTTTTTTGTCTATTGATACCTCTAACAATGTTACTATTTCACTAACCAAACGAGATAAATCAAGTGGCTGAATAATAAATGAACCCTTACCCGAATAAGCTAGCATTTGCTTACATAAGTTAGCAGCTTGCAAACTTGACTGCTTGATAGCATCCAAGTGCCCTTTTGCAGGCGAGGAACGATCAAGCTTGCGTACAGCAAGCTCTACATTACCAATAACAGCAGTTAAAATATTATTAAAGTCATGTGCAATACCACCTGCCAACACGCCCAGTGATTCTAGCCTATCGACATGTTCAACTTGCTGCTGCAAGGCGATTTCATTGCGCAAATCACGGGCAATCACCGCCAGATGAATAGGGTTTCCATGCTTATCAGGCAAAGCCATAAATGTACAAGCCATGGGAACGGGGTTTGAATCTTGATCAAGAAAATCACATTCTGTTTCAACAGCACCATGGTTTATAATTTCAGGCAGTATATCGTTGATAAGGGTTTTGTTTGTTTCTGGGCTATAAAAACGCCCAATTTTTATCCCATCCAAAGGTGTATTTTTTCTTAATCCTAATATTTTTCTTCCAGCAGGGTTAATATAAAGAACATTGCCCTGCTCATCAGCGATACCTACTAAATTCAGAGAAACTTCAATAATAGCTGCCAGATCTCGAAGTTTGGCTGTACGCTCTTCCACCAGCGTTTCTAGATTATCATGAGAGTCTTGCAGAGCCTTTTCTACAGCTTTTCGCTCGCTAATATCCCGAAAAACCATCGTATAGGATAGGATGCCGCCTTGCTTAACAACTGAAGCAATAAATTCGACAGGAATCTCTGAGCCATCTTTGCATTGTGCTACGCCTTCAATGCGTAGATTCATTAATGCTCCCCTACCGCGTTTCAAATGGCGCTGAAAATTCTTTAAATGAGCATGGCGTAAACGCTTAGGTAGAAGCATATCTTCAAGCAATCGCCCTAATATTTCAGACTCTTTATAACCAAACATTTGTTCAGCCATGGGGTTCCATGATTGAATAGTCCCGTTTGGATCAACCCGAACTATGGCATCCATCGAACCTTTCACGATTAACTCAGACCAAACTCTAGCTTCTTCCAACGCATTAGATTTTTCAGCAATACGCTGCTGATAGGATTGTAATTGTTTTTGAAAAGGTAGTTGCACATTACTATTTTCAAGTTGGCGCATACGCTTACTTAATGCTTTAATCGTTTCCTGTGCAGCAGCCAATTGGACGCGCAATTTTTCTTTGCTATCACCCATGATTAAACATAGCCAAGGCAACCATTGTTTGATTGATATGCAACCCTTGCCATTGCTCCCCATAGGTATCAAAACCAATCACATGCTTGCTCATTGCGGCTACTTCACTGGCCATCCCTTGAAGGCAGTCTGTGGATTTAGATTCCAATTGCCGCAAAATACAGTTGAAGATTAGAATCAGTTCGATGTTGTTGGCGGGTTTGTTTAGTTTCTGAAGTGCATGGTTGAATTGTTGAACCATATTCTGATGTGAACATAAGTTTAGTATCATTCCTTCTTCAATAGCGCAGTAAAAAATCAGTGAATTGTTTTCACCTAGCTGACTGATAGAGCGTACATAACATTCTTGCTGATATTGGTAAATGAGAGGATGTTCTGAGAAAACTTGCGTATTCAAATCTTCTACACTTCGATGAAGTAACTGAGCATAACGCTCTGCCGCAGGCATGCCATCCAAATGATAAACAATCCGTTTAGATACATCAGCCTTGGTGATAATTGTGTCCACATCACCAGGAATAAAATGCTGATGTTTCACCGCCTTAAATGGCAACTTGCTTTCCGCCAATACAAAAATCGCTGCGTTTTGGTAGGCTTTGGCGTTGGCAATGACATAAGTATTCTCAAATTTAAGGTCATCACCAGCAGACCCACCCAACAATGGAATATTACCCAGCTCCGAAGCCATAGCAGCAATGATGGGCTCTTCTCGTTTGCTCAAGCCATCAAAAAAACTCAAACAAAAATGCTCTTTTGAATTCAAGTCCATCCAATTAATGCCAAGCTGTTGTAGCAATTCAGTGCATACTGCTTTAGCACCATCAGCGGGGTCGGATGAGAGATTCTCTAATACACTCATACTCCACTTAATATCAGGGCTTGTTATGCCCAAAAGCACAAGCTCATTGTTTTTATGTTGTTTTGCGAGCCATTCTCCAGCAGTTGTGCAACCGACAATCAGTGTCTTCGAAAAACGCTTATCAAGAATCAATGCAATATCATGAGGGTTTTGTATTGTGGAATGAAAAACAAACAATATATCGGGTGAGAAATCATCATCCCAATGTTTGCTAGCCTCAAGCACTGCCGCTTGAGCATTACGCTTTGTTGATGAACCATCAAAAATATTCAATTCGTCACTCCGCTATACATTACTTGCCCAATGACTATAGCACATTTACTATCGCTTATATCATGTTCGCAGTAATTTTAATTATAACTCATTAACTTGATGAGTCTCATCATTAGGGTTCAAAGCCTCTTGTAAAGAAATATGATGCATCAATTTTTTCTCAATCACTTCGGATAAAGTGCAGTTTTCTTTTTGCGCATGATAATCAAGAATGAACCAGGCATTTTGGGTAAGTGTGATGGTTTTGGTATCAACACCGCGTGAGCGTTTACGTGCTGCACGAATAGCATTTTTCATTTGTAACCACTGGGCTTTCTTTAACCAAAGTTCACACCACTTATTCAGTGCAATAGCATCATCTTTCACTCTAGATAATGCGTGTTTGGCAGGGTAAGTTCGATTTTCAGGAAGCCATGTTGGGTTTTCAAGTTTCCTTTCAATCCAACGACGTGCAAACCAGTGATCATGATTGGTGATGCTATATTTTTTTCTAGCCACGAATAAATTCCTTTAAAAACAGCAAATATTCAACAATACGTGACAAGGTAACGCTGTTTAATCAGCGTTGCAAGTAAGAAATAGAAGATTCACAAGCATCATGAAGTGATGCTCCTTTGGAAAGGTTTGCGGTAATCGCGGATGCCAGACGGCAACCTGTGCCGTGTGATTGTTCACTGCTCCATGTTTGTTTTGGGTGCGAAAATATAGCCACTTCACCGCCCTTCTCACACAGTACATCTGTGCAAATATCATTCTTCCCATGTCCACCCTTCAAAAGCACTGCGCAATTCAGTTGCATGGATAATGCGGCTGCATCTTCCACGGCATCATCAACATCTTGACCTAGAAAAATAGCGGCTTCATCTAAGTTTGGCGTGAGTAGTGTTGCATGTTTGATAAGCGTATGTTTTAAGGTTTCAATCGCACCAGAGTTTAAAAGCTCTTTGCCACTACTGGAGCTTAGTACAGGGTCAATAATTAGCGTTTTATTATGATGATTCAAATCCAAACATGCAGAAATCACAGCAATGTGCTCGGCATCCAATAACATGCCTGTTTTAACTGCTGCGACATCGTAGACATCAAAAATAGCCTGTAGTTCGGCATCCAATTGTGCCAAAGAAACAGCTTCAATACGGTAAATAGATTGGTGATTTTGAGCGGTTAATGCAGTAATCGCACTACAACCTTGCACAGCCAATGCTTCAAACACACGTAAATCAGCTTGAATACCTGCCCCACCACATGAGTCCGAACCACCAATGGTTAAACAAATTGGGCGCTTCTTTAAATCTTTATTTATGCTTTGTTCCATGTCTCAATTAGCTCCGTAGCTCGGTGCTCAATATTTTCGGCTTCAAATAAACCTGTAATAACGGCTGCCGAGCTTGCCCCTGCATGCTTCACTGCTGCAATATTATCGATTGTGATACCACCAATGGCACAAATATTGGCATCAGAAAACATCTGTCTAGCTTTATTGAGGCGCGGCAGCCCCAATACAGGCACTTCAGGCTTGGTTCTACTGCCAAATACAGCACCAAAAGATACATAATCAGCACCATGCTCCAAAGCAAGCTTGGCAAACACAGCATCAGCACGGCAAGTAATGCCAATGATCATCGATTCATCCAGATCATTGCGAATATTGCCCAAATCCGCAACATCATCACGACCCAAATGCACACCATCTGCCCCCGATGCTTGTGCCAATTGAATGGAATCATTGATGATAAACGTAGCATCATAGTGTTTAGTGATTTCACGCAATGCCAAAGCCCGTTTGAGTACGCGTTTATAACCTGATTTTTTATCGCGAAATTGCAGAGTTTGCAGCCCACCCTTTAAGGCTGCTTCAGCTTTGGATAATAAAACATCATCATCCAAATCTGCAGGCAAGATGCCATAAACACCTGTAATCGTATCTTTCATCAGTCTAAAACTTTTAATAAGTCCGTAAATTTCGGCAGGCTTACTACTTTATGAGCATATTCTTCTGGCACATCTTGATAACCATGTTCAGCAAATGCGACGGTATGACACTGCGCTGCAAAACCCGCTTCAACATCAAAGCGTGTATCACCTGTCATGACTGTTTCTGATGGGCTAACACCCATAGCACGACAGCATTCAATCAGCATATCTGGGGCTGGTTTTTTTGCAAAACCATCTTCTGGTGACAATGATAATGTCATATAATCATCCAAACCCAATGCTTTGGTCACCTTCACACGTGCTTTAGCAGGTTTGGCGGTCACGATACACATCGGTAAACCCTTAGCCTGAATCGTATCCAAGGTCTGTTTTACACCAGGAAACATACTGCCAAAATCAGCAGGATGTTGTTCATAAAAATCAGCAAAAGTATGGTACATAGCCATGGTATCTGGGTGATCCATTGGTTTTTGCAATACATTTGAAGCCAATTTTTGCGCCCCACCACCAACATGCGGCTGGGTTTCTTCGATGCTCATTTGAAAATCGTAACCCAATTTTTCCAAAGCACGATTGGCATTGGCACGAATATCAGGCAGTGCATCAATCAGTGTGCCGTCCAAATCAAAAATAAATGCTTTTACAGTCATAAATACCTCATTTCAGCCTAAAATGGCACTAATTTCTTTCAAAACGCCGTCATTTTCTTCTTTTTTCTTCAATTCAATCAACTTTTCAATCAATCCATCAATGTTTTGCAGTCTATGCAAGGCTGCCAATGCCCATATCGCATGCCCACGTATCAAAGGCTCAACATCGTCTAATACCTTTAATAACAATGGTACAAATTTCATATTACCTGAATTGCCCATGGCAATGCATACATTGCGTAAAAATGCCGCACGCCCCGTACGTTTTACAGGTGATTTTCGAAATCGCTCGCGAAATTCTTGTTCATCCAAAGCCAGTAGGCTAGCAAGTTCTGGTAAGATGTTCTCCCCACGTGGAGTAAGTAAATCCGTATCAGGTATTTCGGCTTTGTTATTCCAAGGGCAGATAGCTTGGCAATCATCACAACCATAAATATGATTGCCCATAAGTGGGCGAAGTTTATACGGAATAAAGCCTTTATATTCAATGGTTAAGTATGAAATGCAAAGGTTTGCATCAACCACATAAGGCGCAACAATGGCTGCGGTTGGGCATATATCAATACATGCAGTACAACTTCCACAATGCTCACTTGCGGGAGCATCAACAGGAATTTTTGCACTGGTAAAAAGCTCCCCCAGCATCATCCATGAGCCTTGTTGACGGTGAATGGTGAGTGTATGTTTGCCTTGCCAACCAAGCCCTGCGGATGCTGCCAAGGCATGCTCTAGCACAGGTGCGGTATCAACATAGACCCGCTGCTCATGTTCACCCAAAAGGTTATCTAAATCACGTGCCAAGGCTTTGAGTCGTTTCTTCATCATATCATGGTAATCTATGCCATGTGCATAGGATGCAATCGCCCCCTGCATCGGTGAGCTGTTGGCTTGCTCCAAACTATAAGGCGGTGGTACATGTCGCATCGCAAGAGAGATGACCGTTTGCACATCATTCATCATGCTCATCGGCTCTTTTCGACGTTCCAGCCGACTTTCTTCCGCCATCCAAGCCATATCAGCATGCATATTTGAACCCACCCAACAATCCAATGCCTTACTATCTTGGCTTCTTATTTCAGGGTGTGAAAAGTGGCATAAGTCAAAGCCATGTTGATAGGCACATGCACGAATAGACTTGCGTAAATCCTTTGTCTCTTTCAAAGGCTCATCTCTTTTTTTGTATTGAAGGATAAAATTTCAAAAAAGCTCATGCTCAATACTAGGAAGCTATAGCTTCTAAATCAATTTACTCAGGACTTATACTAAAGGGCACCTCGAAAAACCTCGGTACTTCGCCAAACTTGTGCTTTTCACCCCTAGCTGCGTTGAATAAAATGGACAATAGCGATGCTATGACTCATTTCATTGCGCCTTGCTATGAGTAAAAATCAGCGTCGTTTGACTCGTCCGAGGTTTTTCGAGGTGCCCTAAACGGCTTCTAATAGATGATGAATATGCTGGCTTAAATCTTCAACAGCGAAAGGTTTTTCTAATACGCGTGTATATTTCGCATCTTTGGGAAGCTCTAATAAACAATTTTCATCATAACCAGTAACAAAAATAATAGGCAACGCAGGGTGATTGATCCAAAGCTCTTTTGCCAATGCCACACCACCTAAGTTGGGCATCACAACATCGGTTAAAACGAGCACTATTTTATCTTTGTATTGTTCAAAAATCTTCATTGCTTCCAAGCCATCGCTTGCTTGTAATGTTTGATAACCAAGGCTGATTAAAAGCTCACTATTCACCTCACAAACAATTTCCTCATCATCAACACATAAAATGAATTCGCCATGCCCTTCTAACAAATCACTTTGGCTAGATTTTTCAGTTATATATTCATCATTTACGATAGTTGGTAAGAAAACATCCACAGTTGTTCCCTCATTTAGAACACTATCTATTTCAATAAAGCCCTGATGACTTTGAATGGAGCCATAAATCATAGCCAGACCCAACCCTGTCCCCTCTCCAATGCCTTTTGTTGTATAAAAAGGTTCGAAAACATGAATGAGACCCTCTTCAGAAATACCACAACCATTGTCCTCAATAGATAGCCGTGCATATGCTGTTTCCAGAGCGACTTCGGGGTGCCTTTGAACAAAAGTTTCATCAGCTAGGAATGAATGAATATTCACATTAATATTAGGTTTTTCTCTACCATTTACAGCATCACGGCTATTATTGATTAAATTCATTAACACCTGTTGTAATAAGCCTGGATCACCGTTGATGGGTAATGGTTCTTCGCATGTATGGATATTGAGCACAATATTTTCGGGAACTGTTCGTTCAGCAAGCTCAAGCACTTCTTTCATTAATAATGTGAATGAAAAGTTTTTTGTTTCAATTTCTCCTTTGCGGGAGAACGTTAGTAATTGCTTAATCATATCGGCTGCGCGAAAGGACTGTTTCTCTAAGGCTTCAATATCTTGGATTAGTTCAGGGTTGTTTTGCTGTTTGTATTTCATGAGGTAAAACGATCCCACCATACCTGCTAGTATATTGTTAAAATCATGGGCAATACCACCAACCAATGTTCCTACAGCTTCCATTTTCTGTGCTTGATTGAATTTTACTTCCATCTCTTTTAAAGATGTAATATCCCTTAAACTACCTTCTACGCCCTGAACTTGACCATCTTCATCATATATAAAATGTGAATTGGCAGACAACCAAATGATTTTACCATCTTTGCGCCTGATTTGCGCCTCAAAAGAATCAACCTTTCCCTCTGGAGAGGCTTGCAAACAATTGAGTAGTTTTTGTCGGCTGTTGGGGTCAACATAATAATCCGATACCTTACTTCCAATAAGTTCCTCAAGTTTATAAGCCATAAGTGATTGGATTACTGGTGAGGCATACACGAACCTTCCTTCCGCATCAGTTCGGTAAATACAGTCCTGCATATGCTCAATCAATTCTCGGTATTTCTTTTCACTTTTTTGTAGTGCTTTTTCAGCCAATCTGCGGTTGTTAATATCAATCACTACACCTTGCATCATTGTTTGCCCTTGAATCAATATTCGTGTTAAATGAACTTCGGCAAAAAATTCTTCTCCATTGATGCGTTTATGAATCCAATCAAAACGATTTGAGCCTGTGTCCATGGCTTGCTCGATGTACTGGCGAGCCAATGTGGCTGAATCAATACCCCCACTTTGAAATTCTGGAGAAACAACAATAGGGTTTAGCTTTAAAAATTCGTCTTTTGAAGCGCAGCCAAACATACGCAGTGTTGCAGCATTACATTCCACGAATTTACCATCTGATAATAGCATAATAGCGGTATCAGAGCTTTCAACCAGTGTCTGATATTTCTCTTCACTTTCTTGTAATGCTTTTGAGCGTAAAGCCACACGGTAATCCAGTTCTTCATTTAATTCTTTATAAGATCTCAGTAAATTTCGATTTTCCATAACGATTGATATAATATATACGATGCGCTCAAGAATAGGCATAGCACGTTGTAAGTGATTACCAGTTTCATCTGATGCAAAAAGAAATACATGCTTTGTTTCTTGGCTACCAGTTGTGATTGGAAGAATAAGTGCTTGATTGGGCGTGAAATCAATATCTGGCATATACAGGTGTGAAATAGATGGATGATGATGCTCTATAAACATTGAATGCCTACCTATTTCAGGCAATGGAAATGAAAAGCCATTGATGTCAGCATGAGCAAATGACACATACGATTGAAGAACACTTGCCTTACCCTGCTCCACTGTACAATAGGTCGCAAGCGGAACCCTTTTTAGCATAGAAATGCGTTCAAGTGCAGCATTCAAACCACTGCTTATATCTTCTGCCTGTTCAATAGCTTCGGAAACAAGCCCCATCATCAAGCTATCTTCAGTACGCTCAGTTAATAATGCATTTTCCTTTTCAAGGATATGAACTTTCTCTTTTAATGCTATTAAATCATTTGAATCAGCCATGCTGTTCTCGAATAAATGTTAAAATATTTTCAGCAGTCCATTCAGGCTCATCTTCCATCAAATAGTGGGAAGCTGTATCAATACGTAATAATTGGCTGCTGGGAATATCAGCATGCAATTTTTCTGCAGTTGACGCACCTAAAAATGAATCTGCATCACCGCGCATAATGAGTGTAGGAATATCTAGCAGCTTTAATTGATTGGCAATATCCATTAAATTATGGTTATCCAAACATCGGGCAAAATGCATAAATGCTTTGCGTCCTTTGCTGTTTCGCAAGGGTTTCCAGAATAAATCCATTAAGGCATTATCCACACGTTCTTTATGGTACATACCTGCTTTTACAAACAGCCTCATCATCCCCAAGTCCAAAGCACCCATTAGCAATTGACGAATAACAGGTGTACGGATGGCAATAATCGGTTGTACTGGCCAAAAATCGTAACCCACGGTATTAATTAAACTTAAACTCATAAGCATCTTTGCATGATTGGTCGCAAAGATTTGTGCAATACCACCAACCAAATGAAAGTGTTGAATGCCAAGTTGCTCTACAAAAGTAAATAAACGCTCTTCATGTGCTTTAATTGAGTAAGAAACATCCAATGGCATGTCCGAAGAACCACAACCAAGCAAATCAATGACAATAACATCATAATCTTTTTCTAAAAAGGGAAGAAGTTTACGCCAAATAAATGAGTAGGTGGTAATACCATGTACCAAAAGCATGACATCACCATTGGCATTGCCACTACGTGTATAACATATTTTTTGGTTGTTCATTACGGCATACAACAATAAAACACTCCAATACGATGCTAGAGCAATCTCTAATCTAGCACATAGAATGTATATTTGTACGCAATAAACAAGCCAAATTTAAAACAGTGTAAAAACTCAAAGATTATTTCTTACCTAAGCCCAATAAAAAGAACTCTGGTGAAGTTTTACGGCTTGCTGCGGGCTTAATATTCTTAATTTTTTGAAAATTCAAACCAAGTTCGCGACGAAAATCATCATAACCTTCACCCATAAAGGTTTTCATTAGAATATGACCGCCCTGACGTAGGTGTTGCTTGGCAAAATGTAGGGTCATTTCATTAAGTCCAATCATACGCATTTGATCGACTAGCTTATCACCACTCATTTCAGGTGCCATATCAGATACCACAACATCAATCACACGCCCTTGCAATGCTTCTTGCAATGCCTCTTGTCCTTCAGGTGAATCAAAGTCTGCTTGGATAAGCGTCACACCTTCAATCGGCTCCAGTGGTAATAAATCAATACCAATCACCAATCCATGAGAGCCAACATACGGTCGTAACTCCTCACTCCAAGAACCCGGTGCGCAACCCAAATCAACCACCACGGAGCCTTTTTTGATGTTTAAGCTATGTTTATCAAGAATTTCAGTGAGTTTGAAGGCGGCACGCGAGCGTTTGCCTTCTTTTTGGGCGCGTTTTACATGCGGATCATTGGCATGACGGTTAAACCATGCCGATGTCTTGCGATCTTTTTTGCTTTTGGATTGTTTTGCCATCTAAATCAACCTACTCCTTCAACTTCCAGCCAATACGCCATAAATACCACGATGATAACACAGCCAAAACAGTCAATGCCGCCACCGCTCCCATGGCTTGCAATGGATCACTATCACCTGTGGCAATAAAACCATGTCGAAAACCATCAATCAGGTAAAAGAATGGATTCCAAGCATTGATTGCCTGCCAAAATGGTGGTAACTGTGTCACCGAATAAAATACGCCTGATAAAAAGGTTAAAGGCATAATGATAAAATTATTTACCATTGCCATATCATCAAAGGTTTTAGACCACATGCCACCGATTAAACCCAAACTACCCATAATCAGACTTCCGCAAATACCATAAAATAAAATCATCCAAACATGCGTCAGTGTTAGCTCTGAAAATGGCAGTAATACCAGTAACAACACACTGCCAACCACCAAAGCACGTAATACTGCCGCAGCTAGAAATGCAAACACAGCCTCCCCTGCTGAAATCGGTGACATTAATAAAAACACATGCACATTCATAATTTTACCAACAATCATCGAGCTAGAAGTGTTGGCAAAGGCATTTTGCAGCATTGCCATCATCATCAGACCAGGAATCAAGAAACTAAAATAATCAACATCCAAGCCAGGCACTTGCCGCTCGCCCATGGCATAACGAAAAACAATCAAATATAAAATGGCTGTGAGTGCTGGAGCTACAATGGTTTGCATTTTCACACGTAAAAAACGTCTGCTTTCACGCTGGAATAATGTCCATGTACCAATTGGGTTAAATGAACTCATGGATTCAACCGCCCTGCTCTGAATTGCTTTGTTCTGTAGCTGTTAAACGTAAAAATACATCTTCCAGATCTTCTTGACGTATGCTTACATCTGCAGGCGTGCCAAAGCGTTGTTTGGCAGCTTGATAGACAACATCAAAATCAGAAGAGATACCTCGTTTATTTAAGGTTAAGCATAATTTATCCCCACAAATATGTGGAGAGAAATCTGCCAAAGAAGCTTTATCTTCTTCGGAGAGTTGCAAAGGCTTGGCATATTGTAAGCACAATGAAGATGAGGCAACCTCACCCATTAATGCCTTCATAGAACCTGATGTAATAAGTTTTCCTTGATTGATAATGGCTATTTGATCACATAGCTCTTCGGCTTCTTCCAGATAGTGGGTTGTCAAAAGAATGGTTGTTCCTGCGGCATTCAACTCGCGCATAAAGTCCCATAGGCGTTTGCGCAACTCAACATCAACACCTGCTGTTGGCTCATCAAGAATGACCAGTTTAGGACGGTGTACCAAAGCTTGCGCCACCAACAAGCGACGGCGCATACCACCCGACAATTGGCGGGTTATTTTATGTGCATGTTCACTAAGCTCCAAGCGTTCAAGCAACTCATCTACCCAAGCATCATCGGCTTTTTGTCCATACATGCCACGGCTGAATTTAAGCACTTCTCGTGGTGAGAAAAAAGGATCAAAGGCAATCTCTTGCGGAACCACGCCCATACGCCGTTTACACCATGCACGCTCCAGAAAAAGCTCGTGACCCAATAAAGACACACTTCCTGATGAGGCGTGTACGGTATCTGCTAAAATATTAATAAGCGTTGATTTACCCGCCCCATTAGGGCCTAACAATGCAAAAAAAGAGCCTTCAGGAACAAGCAATGAGACATCTTGCAAGGCTACTTTTCCATTACCATAAACTTTGCCAACATTCTTTATTTCAAGTGCATTCATGATAATATCAACACATAAAAAAAGCGGAGCATCGCCCCGCTTTTGTAATTATTTATCATAAAATTAGTATGATGAGGCATGTCCGCAGCCACTACCTTCTTCAGCTGGTGTGAATGATTTGCCACAGCCGCATGTTGAAGCTGCATTGGGATTTTTAATGACAAAAGATTCACCTTGCAATGAGGTTTTATAGTCAATTTCAGCACCATCTAGCATATCCAAGCTCATTTGATCTACCAATAGCTTTACACCGTGATTTTCAACCACTGTATCGTTATCTTTGACATCATCATCAAAGGTAAAACCATATTCAAAACCAGAACAGCCACCACCTGAAACAAATACCCGCAAGCTTAAATCTTTATTATCTTCTTGCGCCAATAAGCCTTGTACTTTTTCAGCTGCAGCCTCTGTTAATGTTACACTCATTTATAAACCTCTCTTCATCAAACCTATCACGAACCAAAATCTGATGAGCGTATTCTCTCGTTTATCATAGATGAGTGCAAGTTTCATTCAAGTATGCATGTTTATTAAAAAAAATTAATATTGAATATAGCCGAAACTGATTGAATACGGTAGAATGCGAATTTAAATATTTTCCATAAATACAAAGGAATAAATGCTGCATAACACATAAAGAAGTGTGGTATTTATGTCAGGGGGAAGAATGAGCGAAGTACAGGTAGAACGTAGGGCAGAACGTAATATCAGTAAGTTAACCGCCAGCACCGTTGCATTGGTTTTGGCTGGAGGTAAAGGCTCAAGGCTGAAAGCTTTAACCGAATGGCGTGCCAAACCATCCGTTCCATTTGGTGGAAAATTCCGTATTATTGATTTTCCACTTTCCAATTGTATCAACTCGGGCATTCGTCGTATTTCAGTGGTTACACAATATAAATCGCACTCTTTACAACGCCATTTACAACGTGGTTGGAGTTTTCTTTCTGGTCAGTTCGGTGAATTCTTAGAAGTTTTACCCGCGCAACAACGTCAAGGTGAAGGTTGGTATGAAGGTACTGCCGATGCCGTTTACCAAAATTTAGATATTATCCGTCATTATGATCCTGAATATATTGTTATATTGGCTGGTGATCATATTTATAAAATGGATTATGGTAAAATGATTGCGGCACATGTAGTCAATCATGCCGACATTACTGTTGGCTGCATCCCCGTCCCTTTGGATGAAGCCAGTGCTTTTGGTGTGATGGCGATTGATGATGATGAGCGAATTGTCGAATTTGCCGAAAAACCATCCAACCCTAAAACCATGCCCGGTGATGATACACAAGCCCTCGCATCGATGGGTATTTATGTTTTTTCAACGCAGTATTTGCGTGATCGTTTGGTCGTCGATGCAAAAGATCCAAACTCCACCCATGATTTTGGTCATGATTTGATTCCACATGCGATTGAGCATGCCAATGCCTTTGCATTTCCATTTGTGAATGCCAGTACAGGAGGTCCTAGCTATTGGCGTGATGTCGGTACCATTGATGCCTATTGGGAAGCCAACATCAATTTAGCTGAATTAGAACCTGAATTGGATATGTATGACAAAGACTGGCCAATCTGGACAGAACAAGAGCAACTTGCACCTGCTAAATTTGCTTTTGATGATGATGATCGCCGTGGTATGGCGGTCGATTCGTTGATTTCGGGTGGCTGCTTGATTACAGGCTCGACGGTTCGCCATTCTGTGTTGTTTTCAAATGTACGTGTACATTCCTATTCAACCGTTGAAGATAGTGTGGTGCTTCCTGATGTGGAAATTCGCCGCAATTGCCGTATTAAGAAGTGTGTCATTGATAAGGGAACCATTATTCCAGAAGGTACAATCATTGGTGAAAATGCCGAAGATGATGCTAAACGCTTCGATATTTCTGAAGGTGGTGTTGTATTGGTTACGCCAGAGATGTTGGGGCAAGATTTACACCAAGTTTAATGATTTTTTAACGCTGAAATAGCCAGCATTCAAAGCCCTCAGGCATAAACTGGGGGCTTTTTAATTTTTTATGTAGAATAAGGATATTTAATGAGCAACAAGCTTTCCATTGTATTTTATTGGCATATGCACCAACCATTTTATCGTGATGCAGATACAGGTCGCTATCACTTGCCTTGGGTGTATTTACATACCATGAAAGATTATACAGATATGGCTGAGATTTTAGAGCAATTACCCGAAGCCAAAGCTGTCATCAATTATGTTCCCTCTTTGACTGCACAAATTGAAGATTATGCTACGCAATTAGATGCTTTTTTAAAAAATGAAAGCAATGAATTAAAAGATCCTTTAATGGCATCATTGATTCATAAAACAGGCGATTATAATAAACAAGAGAAAGAGTTTTTATTGGAAAATTGTTTCCGCCTTAATCATGAGCGTAACCTGCATCGTTACCCCGCTTATTCACGTCTATTAAGCTTGTCCGAACATGCTCAAAGCCATGATGCTATTGAATATTTGGGTGGTTATTATTTTACCGATTTGGTTACTTGGTATCATCTTGGTTGGTTGGCTGAAACAGTACGCGAACGTAATTTTGTTGCACGTCGCTTGATTGAAAAAGGCTGTCACTTTAGCTATCAAGATCGTCATGATTTACTCACGCTTATTTCATCATTACTCAATGAAATCCCCGCGACCCATCGCCGTTTATTAGAAGCGGGTAAAGTTGAATTAACAACAACACCTTATGCCCACCCTATTATCCCTCTGATGCTTGATTTTAATACTGCGCGTGAAACAGTTGCCGATGCACTGCTTCCTCAAGAGCAATATCCAGGTGGTGAAGCACGCGCTATAGAGCATATTGAATTAGCCATTACATCACACGAAGCGTTCTGCGGTCAAAAGGCCAAAGGTGTTTGGCCTGCTGAAGGTGCTGTTTCAGAAGCAACCTTGGCTTTGCTTGGTAATGCTGGTTTTGATTGGTGTGCAACAGGTGAATCAGTATTGCACCATTCATTGGGTTATAATTTGCGCGAACAACATCCACATGAGCTTTATCAGCCTTGGTTGGTCGGTGAAGGAGATGAGCAAATAAGCTGTTTCTTCCGTGATGATCGATTGTCTGACTTGATTGGTTTTGAATATTCAAAATGGGCAACCGATGATGCTGTGGCCAATTTTATGCACGAGCTTGCTGAAATCAAACATCGTACTCAAGGCTTGAAAAATCCTATTGTACCTATCATTATGGATGGTGAAAATGCTTGGGAACATTTCCATGAAAATGGTGTGCCTTTCCTTGTGAAACTTTATCAAAGCATTGCCAATCATGATGATTATGAATTAACAACATTCAGCGAATATTTGGCAGATAATCCAGCCAAAACACCATTGAAGAAGCTTGTTGCTGGTTCATGGGTCTATGGCAATTTATCGACATGGATTGGTGACCGTGCCAAGACCAGTGCATGGGAATTACTGATTGCTGCGAAAAAAGTCTTTGATACACGCATCGAACACTTAACCCCAGAAGCAGCAGAGGCAGTGAAAGAGCAGTTACGCATTTGTGAAGGTTCTGACTGGTGCTGGTGGTTTGGCGATTACAATCCCTCTGGCGCAGTAAAAGATTTTGATAAGCTATATCGCAAACACTTGAAAAAGCTTTATCAATTGATGGATTGTATCGCACCTGAAAACCTTAACCGTGCTATTTCTCAGGGTGGTGGTGATGCTGAGGGTGGCGGTGCGATGCGTCGCGGGGGAGCTGGAGACGAATGACCTCACCTCTTGAACAACGTCAATCAGGTGTGTTATTACACCTAACATCCCTACCAGGACCTTTTAAACATGGCGTTTTAGGTGCGGAAGCTTTGCAGTTTATTGATCAAATCGTTGAAGGCGGCTACCGCATTTGGCAGTTTTTACCTTTGGGACCTACACATAGCCATGGCTCACCCTATGAATCCTTATCTTCTTCTGCGGGCAACCCTGATTTGATTGATTTGCGTGTCGCCGAGCAAAAAGGCTGGCTAACAGAAAAGGACATCCAACGTGTTATTCAAGGTGATTTACCTTTAGCGACGGCACGTGCCAAAGCTGCATTGAGTTTCTGGCAAGAAGCGGAAAGCAATCACGAATTGTGTGAGAAAATAAAGTCATTTAGACAAGAAAACGAAGCTTGGTTGGAAGACTATGCCTTATTTGCATCACTTAAGGCTGTGCATGGCGGTATGCCTTGGTGGCATTGGCCCAAAGATTTGCGTGATCATAAGCCAGCAGCTTTAAAAGCAGCATCACACACCCTACTTGCTCATATTCATCAGGTTATTTTTGAGCAATTTTTGTTTGCAGAGCAATGGCAATCGATTAAAGAATATGCTGAATCACGTGGTGTACAATTATTTGGTGATTTGCCCATTTATGTTGCTCATGATTCATCGGACGTTTGGGCGAATCGCGAATTTTTCACGGTGAATGACGAAGGGCTATGTGATGAAGTTGCGGGTGTACCACCTGATTACTTCTCTGAAACAGGTCAACGTTGGGGAAATCCGCTATACCTTTGGGATAAAATGCTAGATTCAGGGTTTCATTGGTGGGTTGAGCGCGTTCGTTTACAAATGAAACGTATGCATATGTTGCGTATTGACCACTTTCGTGGTTTAGAAGCCTATTGGGCAATTCCAGGGCATCGTGAAGATGGCATTGAGGGTGAATGGCGAAAGGCTCCTGGTGATGAACTGCTGCAAGCCTTACAAGATACTTTTGGTCAACTTCCATTGATTGCTGAAGATTTGGGTATGATTACCGAAGAAGTTCATGTCTTACGTAAGAAATTCAAATTACCAGGCATGAAAATTCTACAGTTCGCATTTGGTGGTGGTGCTGATAACCCCTACCTACCCCATCAACACAGCTATGATATGGTCACTTATACAGGCACCCATGATAACGATACAACGATGGGTTGGTGGCAAAGTGCTTCTGATGGCGAACATCAGCATTTGAAAGATTATTTTGGCATCACAGATGAAGCTATGCCATGGACAATGATTCGTGCTGCACTCGTATCACCTGCTATTTTAGCCATTATTCCTATGCAAGATTTACTGGAGTTGGATACCACAGCACGCTTTAACACACCTGGAACTTTGGATAATAATTGGTGCTGGCGTATGCAAGCCATGCCTGAAACTGATGCCAAGTGTTGGACTTATTCAAAACCATTGAATGAGCTATATGGTCGTGTTTAAACTATAAGTTCAAGCCTTTAGTTTATCACACTACCTGCCGATAGATGTAGTATGCAGGCAGCTTCACAGTATTCACCAGAGTTAGAGCAACTACTCGAACATATTGAGCATATTCCAGCCAATGATGAGCTGGAATTGCGTGTTGCCGTGCACGATTTGCAACAATATGCTCAACAGTCCGTAGATATACTCAAAAAAGATCAAGCCCATCATGCCATTCTTAGCACCTGCGCCCACATGATTCGACAATCAGATATGCAGAGTTACAAACAATCGTCTTATCTACGTAGTCTGCACGCATTTTTATATGAGCTTTTGCCAGAGGTTATCGAGCCACAATCCAAGCTTGATTTGCATGGTTTAAAATTACATGGCTGCCAATTATCCCATATTGAAATTTCTAATTCCAAGCTACAATATATAGATGTTTCATCATGTGATTTATCGCATGCAAACTTACATCATTCAGATTTGAGCCATAGTAATATGATGAGTGCCAACCTAAGCCATAGCGATTTATATGCCTGTTGTTTGAATGATAGCGATTTAAGTTGGGCAGATTTATCGCATGCTGATTTGCAGCGAACGCAAGCCATCAATGGACATATGTCTGGCGCCATTCTCAATCATGCCGATGCTTCCTATACTTTTTTTTCAGGCTGTGATTTAAGCTCCGCTGATTTAAGTCATACGGATATAAGCTTTAGTAATATGTTTGCAGTACGTTTACAGCGTTGTAAATTGTACGGAACTGATTTGCGTGGCACAGGTATTACGCAAAAACGATTGAATGATGCGGGTATGGATGTTCAAAGCAATGACAGTACATTATGGGGTAATGTGACCGACTGTGGTGGAAGAAATCCACTACATGCCAAGTATTATCAATAAAGCGGCTTAATCTTTAGGGTAAAAAAGCGTTGGGTTGACTTGCCAACAAACACTCCATTCATTTTCCGTACGCTCTAAGCACACAACACCACCATTACGAAAGCGCACCACTTCCCTATCGGGCTGACCACATAAAAGTAGCGAAGTCAGTCGCGGTAAATAGGGAAGATGGCCGACCAACATCATATCCGCATGAATTTCAACCAAACGCGATGCCCACACGTGAGGGTCTGCATTTGGAAATAACTCGGAAGAATCTTCAACGACTGGACAATCCCAAGCCTCAGCAAACATCTCGGCAGATTGTTTGGCTCGCAATTTATGAGAGTGTACAATGCGTACAGGTTGCGGACGTTCAAAAAGGCTTAAAAATCCACCTGTTCGCACAATATCTTCACGTCCTTGATTGGATAATGGGCGTTGTTCATCTTCGCTTTTATCCACTGCCAAACCATGCTGTACCAAGTAAAGCTTCATAACAATTGCTCCAGAGTCTCTCAAATTACTTTTCTAACACTCACTGTTATTCAAGAGTAATGACGTTAGCAATAGATTAGGTCAGAATACGGCATCTGCAAGTAATGATTTTTCCAAACTTATCATAAAGGATTCCCATGGCCCTTATCAAAACATCCGAAGAAATTGATCAAATGCGCCCTGCTTGTATTCATGCAGCCAATACATTGGTGATGATTGAAGAATATATCCGCCCTGGTATTACCACCAATCAAATCAATGAAATCGTACATGATTATACTATCAAACATGGTGCAACCCCTGCCCCACTCAATTATCATGGTTTTCCAAAATCAGTTTGCACATCAGTGAATCATGTGGTTTGCCATGGCATTCCTGCTGATAAAAAGATTAAGGATGGTGATATTATTAATGTTGATGTCACCAGTATCATCCATGGTTGGCATGGTGATACCAGCAAAACTTTTTATGTTGGCACGCCTAAAGTTCGTGCTAAAAAAGTCACTGAAATTGCTCGAAAAGCTTTGGAATTGGGTATTTCTGTGGTTAAACCTGGTGCAACATTGGGTGATATTGGTCATATTATTCAGCAATATGTTGAAGGTGAAAAATGCAGCGTGGTACGTGAATATTGCGGGCATGGTATTGGGCGTGTGTTCCATGAGGAGCCGCAAGTTGTGCATTACGGTAAACCCGGTGCAGGCATGGCACTCAAAAAAGGCATGGTATTTACCATTGAACCGATGGTGAACTTTGGTCGCGCTGCGGTAAAAGTTCTCTCTGATGATTGGACAGTGGTTACCCGTGATAAATCATTATCCGCCCAGTTTGAGCATACATTGGCTGTTACCGATGATGGTGTGGAAATCCTTACTCTGCCTACAATTTAACAGGCACTTTTATTTTAACCTTCATCTGAAGTGTTCGCATAAATTTCATTTAAAGAATATAAATCAGGATATTTCATGGTCGAACCTTTTAAAAACGCATTTAACACCGAGCTTATTTTTGCGATGGCTGAACAATTTCATCAGCAATGGTCTGGGT
>Ga0256829_1000589_pt1 | contig 35647 bp, 33 predicted proteins | sample 131447metaG_FD_185979 | JGI IMG/M metagenome (GOLD analysis project Ga0256829, IMG submission 185979) | Hydrothermal vent microbial communities from Lau Basin, Pacific Ocean - 131-447 | ecosystem: Environmental > Aquatic > Marine > Hydrothermal vents | place: Pacific Ocean: Lau Basin | collected... | reverse complement strand
CCGTATCCGTCACAATAAAGAACACACGGTTACGCGCCACGTTTAGAACCGCTGACTGGTTATTCAACACAACCAAACGCGGGCTAGCCAAAGCCTTTGTCGTCCCGTATTCCGCAATCGCGCGGATCAAGGCTTCAAAATCATCACCATCATACAGCGCATACAATGCAGATGCCGGTGTTTGTCCACCCTGCTCTGCCCCTGTAGGGTTCGCATCAAATGTACCGTCGTCTAAAATTTGCGTAAAGCCTGTGTCAGTTACATAGCTTAGAAGGTCCAGATCACCGATCCCCGTTTGAACAAGGTTCCAATCAATACCCGCAGAAAATTCATCATTAAGTGCGACTTCCATGACCTTCGCCTCAATCAAAACCTGCGCCGTAATCGCGCGCTTCAAATCTGTTAAGAACGCCGATACTTCTTTGTGTGTCGATTGCGTTGCATAAATACTGATAAGGCCTGCCTGACGGTTAATAACAAATGACGCTTCGCCGTCTTCTTCATCGCCGCCGCCGCCAGCATTACCATTTGCACCAGCGCCAATTGCGCCAATAGAAACAACTGCGTCTGCCGCGCCGTTACCAGAAGGCTCTAGCACTGAAACAGAAGGATCATCCGCAGTAATCAACGCAACCTTTGATTCGTTCATCAACAAATTCGTCAAGTTATCTTCTAAGTCAGTCCAAAAGTCCGTAGAACTTTCAAAACTGCTGGAAAATGACGAGCCTGTATCCGCGCCTTCACCAGACACAACAGAAACGCTTGTATCAATGGTGCTTGAGTTCTCGCGGATAAAGCTCAGGTAGTCCAGTTTATAAATTTTATTATAAGGCGTGTCGCGCTCTACGCGTAAAACGCCATCATCAAGCGTATATCGCAAACCTGCCAGGTCACAAATACGCTCCACAACCTGGTTCAAAGGACGATTACGCGCAGTAAAGATCATAGAACCGCGGATAGACGGATCAAGTTCCAAATCATACTCGGCCTGCTGCGCAAGCTGGTAGAAAACATCGCGAAGCGGAACCGAGCGGTTCACAGAAACAGACACTAAAGGAAAAGTACGGCGCGCAGTATAACTATGTGCAACATACGGCTGAAGCTCAGGAATAGCGCTACCTCGGCTTTCCGAATGTGCATCATCTTCAGGAATATCGCGCGGAGCCAGCGCATCACGGTAATCTTGTTTGGTTAACCCGCCAGATCTGTCCGTCTTGAGCGTATTTTCAAAAGAGTCACATGCACCTAAAGATATGACAACGCCACATCCTAACAAAGCAAAACGAACAAACCGTGGTAAAAATACAAAATTCATAAAAAGCCTTAATCCATAAAATGCCGCAGAAACACAACAAACAAGAAGCCAAGCGAACGCTTCAACTCAACCGAATTAGACCATAGTTAAAAAGGCGCTAGCAACCGCCAGCACCGTTCTTTAATAAGACTATACACAAAAAAATAAGGAAAGCGTGATCACTCATGCAGGCGCAGAGAATCTGTATCTATATACCCTAATACAGCATTTTCTGCCGTTTCTTCCTGCTGGTTTTGTCCGCGCATATCGCCGCCCATCTGAAAGTTTCGATCAACCGCTTCTTTGGATGGCGGCGAAATTGTTTGTAATTTCACGCGCATTTCTGTCGGGCGATCGGCATTATTCACAACGACATCTTCTGAAATAATGCCCGTGCGATATAGCTCGATCAACGATTGATCAAACGTACGCATACCCATCATCGCGTTCTTTTCCATGACTTCAAAAATCTTGGAAACCTCACCTTTTAAAATGAGATCACGCACCAACCCCTGGTTCAGCATGATCTCTAGAACGGGAACCATGCCGCCGCGCTCGGACTTTAAAAGACGTTGTGACAAAACACCTTTCAAGTTTGCAGCCAAGCTCATCCGAACCTGCTGCGCTTGTTCATCCGGAAAAAAGTTAATAACACGCTCAATAGCCTGATAGGCGTTGTTAGCATGCACAGTCGCCAAACATAAATGTCCCGTTTCCGAGCAAGCAAGCGCTTGCTCCATCACTTCACGGTCACGAATCTCACCGACAAGAATCACATCGGGGCGTTGGCGCAATGCATTTTTCAACGCATCTTTATAAGAATGTGTGTCGACACCGATTTCACGCTGGGTCACAAGGCTCTTTTGATGATCGTGATAATACTCAATCGGATCTTCAATTGTTATAATATGACCGCTTTCCATGCGGTTACGGTGATCAATCATCGAGGCAAGACTTGTCGTTTTACCTGACCCAGTCATCCCCACAACCAAAACCAGACCACGACGCTCCATCGCAAGATCACCATAAATAGGCGGTAATTTCAGCCCTTCAAAGCGTGGAATTTTCGTAATAATCCGGCGAATAACCATCGCAGGCGAGTGTTTCTGGCGAAGCACATTCAAACGAAACCGCCCATGCTCTCCCAGATCCAAAGCGCTATTAAGTTCAAGATTTTCTTCAAACTCTCGCATTTGCTGTTCGGTTAAAACAGCGCCCAGCAATGTTTGAATATTCATAGGCGTCAAAACATCGTCACCGATAGGCACCAAGTCTTGATCGACGCGCATCATAGGCTTTGACCCAACTGTTAAATACAGGTCACTGGCCGCAACGCGCCCCATCTCCAGCAAATAATTAAAAATGACATCTCTACTCAAAACGAATAACTACCTTGATCTCCGCTGCCGCCCATCATATTGCCTTGGTCATCACCTGAAGGCATATCAGAATCACCTTCATCAGACGCATGCCCATGGCCAAGCGTAATATCTTCACCACTTTCAGAAACAGCCGCCAATGTTGACATTGCTTCTTCCTCAGACACGATGCCTGCCTCGACAAGATCACGCACAGAATCTTCCATGGTAACCATCCCGTAACGAAGACCTGTTTGCATCATTGAATAGAGCTGAGGAATTTTATTCTCACGAACAAGGTTACGCACGGCATTCGTACCAACCAGAATTTCATGCGCTGCAACGCGTCCTCCGTTCACACGGCGCATCAATGATTGCGACACAACGCCTTGCAGAGACCCTGACAACATCGCACGGATCATTTCCTTATCACTGGATGGGAACACATCAATAATACGGTCAATCGTTTTCGGCGCCGAGTTCGAGTGCAACGTTCCAAAAACCAAGTGCCCTGTCTCTGCCGCGGTCAAGGCAAGTGAAATCGTTTCATAATCCCGCATCTCACCGACAAGAATAACATCCGGATCTTCACGCAGCGCCGCCTTCAATGCGGCATTAAATGACTTTGTATCCTTACCAACCTCACGGTGGTTAATCAGGCTTTTGCTGGATTTATGAAAGAATTCAACCGGATCTTCGACCGTCAGAATATGGCGTGCCATCGTGGTATTAATGTGGTTAATCATCGCCGCCAAGGTTGTGGATTTACCACTACCCGTTGGGCCAGTAATCAACACAAGGCCTTTTTCAAGCTCTGCAAAATAACGAAAGACAGGTGGCAAATCCAGATCATCCATCGATGGAATTTTAGACGGAATAGTACGAAAAACCGCACATGTACCTAAACGGGACATAAAACCGTTCACACGAAAACGTGCCTTTTCCCCCATCGCAATCGCAAAGTCGATATCGGCATTTTCTTCAAACTCTGCACGCTGATCTTCTGACATAACAGAGTAAAGCATCGTACGCACATCATCACTTGTCAAAGGATCTGCCTTCACCTTTTTCATCAAACCACTCGTCCGGATAATCGGCGGGTTTCCTGCCGCCAGGTGCAAATCGGACGCATCGTTTTGCAAGGTAAAAGCTAATAACTGGGTAAGATCCACGAACAATCCCCTTTAAAGGTAAGCACACATCGTCAGAATGACACAATAAGGTAAAGAAAACCTCAACACCATATTACATGAAAACAGTTAAAAATGAACCATCAAATAACCAAAGAATATAGAGAGATAAAATCAAAGCAGGTCCAAAAGGAAAAAGCTGACTGCCTGTAATGCGCTGCCATACGCCGCCTAAAACAATGCCTGACAGACCTGATAAAATACAAAACGCTGGCAACGCTGCGCCGCCTAACCACAAACCAGCAACCGCAAAAAATTTAACATCCCCCATGCCAAGCGCGTCTTTCTTCAATACAAAAGAAACGCTCACCCCCATCAACAGCGCAAAGCCAGCATATAAAATCGCAGACAATGCGCGCAACAACGCCTCCATCGCGGCCACATTCCCAAAGAGCACATCACATCCTATGGCTGCCGCGCCCAATGCCCCCACAATCGCGACCAAAAGATTGGGTAAAATCATGCGCTTAAAATCAACAACACACAGCGCAATAAGAAACGGCACACTGACCATCATTAATAAGCTCGTAATACTCAGGCCATGTACAAAAAACAGGGCAAAGCACGCGCACAAACATAGCACCTCAATCAACGGGTACATAACGCCGATCTTTTCCTGACAATAACGGCAACGCCCGCGCAAAAGCAGCCAGGAAAAAACTGGGAATAAGTCCAAAAATGAAAGCGTATGATGACATGACGGACATGCCGAGCGATAAGTCGGAACTGCCTGCTCTTTCGCACGATCTTTTGCCGAAGGCATAATCCAAGAAAGATCATTAAGCTCGCGATATGTCACCGCCGTAGCAAAACTTCCCAAGCACAACCCCAGCATCACAACCAAGGCGCAATCAAGGTAAAACGGCAAATCCATAGAAAAAACTTATCGTAGTTGTGCCAAACGGTCAAAAATCTGATCACGGCTCAAACTGCGACCACCAGAATAAATCGTATCGATTTCTAAGGCTTGCTCATAATATTCAACAGCCTCTTTTTGCAGCCCTGCACGATCAGCAACAATCGCCATATTCAAAAAGTGCAGCGCGTTTTCAGGCTCGCGGCTGGCAATCAAAGCATAGCTTTTAAGAGCAGGCTTATAACGGCCTAACTTCGCCTGAACAAACGCAATCTGCCCAACAAGCGCAGGATTAAACTCATTACTTTTTCCATCCAGCGCCTTCAAACGCTGCAGCGCCACAGCCGGATAACGATTACCAATCAAACCAAGCATATTAATGTGCGCATCAATATTATCTGGCTCAAGCGAAAGTAAATCTTCATACGTTGCAATCGCTTCATCATCGCGGCCACTCTTTTGTAGCGCCGCAGCATAACCAATCAAAACCGCTGGATCCTTTGGCGTTTCCTCTAGCAAACCTTCGTAAATGCGAATGCTTGCCTCAAAACGGCCCAGATCCATCGCACGCTTTGCTGCTTCTAAACGCGCAGAAGCGGAATCCGCCTTAGCCGTTTTATCAACAACGACAAAACGTGATGCTTTATCTTTTTCAGGGTCAAGCATCCGAAGCTCATAATCCTCATCCTCTTCCCCTTCCAAAGGCGGCGCCAAATCCTCAGCGTCAAAATAATCATTCACCTCAAAAGAGGTCATATCAACATCTTGCAATGTACTTTGAACTTCTTGTTTTTGCGCGGCGGCTTCCTGCGTTTTATTCTGCGGCGCCGATTGCGCCATCACAGGGCTGCTCATACAAACCGCACTCAACAATAGACTTAAAAATTTCATGTTCTTATTCATCTTCTCTCCAGACTACGCCTCGCGCTTATCTTGAATAAACTGTAAAAACGCACGCTCTAATACATCAACACCTGTTTGCGTCTTCAACGCAGACGGCGTCCCTAAAAATTCAATAGCCCCTTCATGGATAACCGCAATGCGCCCGCAAATCTCATCCAGATCGGCCAAAATATGCGAACAAATCAAAATTGTTTGATCTTTATCTTTGATCTCAAGCAACATGTCTTTCACAAGCGTACGCGCCAAAGGGTCAAGGCCGCTCATAGGCTCATCCAGAACAATGAACTTACACCGCGTCAGGACTGTACCAATCAACCCAAGCTTCTGACGCATCCCTTTAGAATAGGTCTGAACGCGGCGTTTAAGCGCCGCACGATCCAATGCCAACTTATCTGCTGCCTTATAGACTTCTTCTTCATTAAATGGCTGCTTGTATAAGCTCAAAGAAAACTTAACAAACTCCATACCACTTAAAAACCATGGCGGATCAAACCGCTCTGGCAGGTAAACCACATTACGGCGCGCTGAAACCTGCATATTATCCGATCCGAAAATACGAACATCACCCGCGCGCGCAGAGTGCAGACCAAGAATCGTTTTGATCAGCGTTGTCTTACCTGCGCCATTCAATCCAACCAAACCAAACATTTCACCGGATTCGATCGAAAAATCGGCACCAAAAACGACGTCCGTTTTTTCGTACGCAATCGTCACATCAGATACTGAAAGCACTGGGTTACTCATTTTTCTTCCTAATACAGGCCATACGGGCAGATTACCCTGGCAAGAACATTCGACTATCGATATGGAAACGCTGCATTGGCTGCAATCTTAATGGAATAATTTTGTTGGTATACTCATCAAACCACCGCATTTCCACATACGACTCGTAAACTTTAAAGCCAACAACCTCACGTGGCAATGCCTCAGGGGTTATCTTTTGTCCATTCATCCACACAACCCATTGATCAGCGCTTGTGTACAAAATGCCTTGCAAGTGAATATAGCGCTTTTCTTCAGGCGGCTTAACCTTTTCACTGCGTTGTTCTCTTTCCTCTTGATCAGTTTTTAGCGCTTCTTGCATCGCTTCTCTTTCACGCTCAGCGCGAAGCTCTGCAATATATGCCTCATAAACATCACCTTGGAAATTACGGATATCAAAAATTTCTTTACGCTGCCATGGCTTCAAGAACAACGATTGAAAGGCATTGAAATCTTCCTCTGTAACGACAACAGGCCCCTCACCTGGCTCAGGCAAATCGTCAACAGAAATCTCAGGCACGCTTTCTTCTTCTGCTGCGTCCCCCTCATTGTCTGCAAACTTACGATCAGCCGATTGTGGAATTTGTTTAACATTTAAAACAGGCACATTCGCAGAATGCTCTTCAACGGCAGTTCCTACGCGCTCTCTTAATTCACCGAAGAACCCTTGCGCCATCACAGGTGAAGACAGCGCAACCAACGACAGCGCACACAAGCAACGAAGATAAGAAAACTTATAGCTCATTATCTCCTCCCTTGCGTAGATGCATCACCTTGAGCATTCGTCGCCTTCATGAGATACCAATCATAATTTAACGATGCAGTGACAATATCGGGAAACTTACCGCGTATAATTTCGCGCAACATATCTGCGCTATAATCAGCAGTACGCCTAATAGATACATCTTTTAACTTCAAATAACCTGGCAATTCCCTTTGCAAACGATCCAGATAACGGTAAATATCGACATCGTCAAACGCCTTTATATCAATAACAATCTCACGCTTGACCATGACCCAGTCGACACGATCCATGCCCGATAATTTCATCTCCCTTGGCGCAGAAACTTTCACAAGTGCGTCAACACCAGTCTGCTGAGAGATTAAATCTAATGCCTCCAATTGCACAGGCATGGACACGTCACCAAAGAATTTCTTCTCGGTCAACTTATTAAAAATTTCTTGCTGTCCACCTAACGCATCAAAGTCATTTTTAATCGCATTCAAATCTTTCTGATAGCGAGAAGACTGACGCTTAACCTTGCTAAGCTCTTTTGTAGCCTTCTCCATCTGAGGCGCAAAAAGCACCTGAGAAAAGACATACAACCCAACATTGGCGCCCAGTAGTATTCCCAAAATAATTGTACGTTTTATGCCAATTAAATCTAAAATCATTTCTGAACCTTTCCTTTAATGGAAATTTCAGCAACCTTATCTTGTTGTACTTTGCGATCCCCCTGATCACCGCCGACATCGGCAATATACTTATATTCATCAAGGAACTTGGTAACCTCAACCTCATGGCCAGGCAATACTTTGCGTAAACGGGTTCTAAAGTCACGCAGCTCCTTATTTCCAAAATCCACGACAACATTTGCAGGAAAGACCATTACAATTTCGGCGCCAAACGCATCTTCATCGCGTTGACGCGATGGCACAATACGTTTCGTAAGGCGGTTTGCCCCTGTTGTCGCTTCAGGCAGCACCGGCTCGACAACGCTTAAAGAAAAACGACTTAAAACGCGCCCCTCCTCCATCACACCAGCAATGGACTGCAAAAAGGGTAATAAATCAACTTCGTTACTGTTAACCTGATTAAATCCCTCTGCAGTCGCCTGTATCAAAGGCAAGTCCACCCCTAAGTCCGACATACGCGACGTTTCTGCATTATATTGCCGCTCTAATCGTGCAAGCTTATCCTTTTGCGTACTCAGTTCAGATCCTGCGCTCAGCATCGACATAAAGCTACCAACAGAACTCGACAACACAAAAAGAAGACCAAGACTAAGTACAGCCATACCTGCCACCGCGCCCAGTCTCGCCTGCATTGCAGGCTCAAGCTGCCGCACAGGCATACCTGCCTTCAGCGTAATTTTCTTCATAATCCATGCCATATGCAATGGATCTGCGTAACGCTCGTCATCACCGTCGCTGACCTTAAGCCCTAGTAACTTCGCTGCCTGCTGAGCGGTTGCGCTATAGAACGAATATTTTGCTTCAACGACTTGGCGAACAGATTCAGTCGCCTCCTCAGGGCCAATCAAGATAACATCAAGACCATCTTTAGGCTGGAAGCCCAAGCGGCTTAAATAGCTCATCGTGGATTGAAATTCTTGAACAACCTCAGAGGCCCAAACAGTCAAATCCCCGTCATCCGAAATTTGTGTCATACGCGTTAGGGCAATATCACCGTCTTTAACAACAATTTGACGTAAATTACCGTTACGGTGCTGTCCAATGAGGAGCTTCCATTTAGCCTCGCCCGCATCTTTCGGAACCAGCTTTTTCGCAAGGCTATCAACCAGCCCTACTGTTTCCAGTGGCAAAAGCCCCACGCCATGAATCCCCACCGTCGAGCGCGACAACGCCGCAATCACTGACGATAATTGATCAGTACTCGCAATCGCCGCAAAGAGATAAACATCCGAGGCCATCTTACTGTCTTCTCGCTGAATCTTCTCATTCAACGCAATAGACGTTCTGACAGAATAACTTGGGAAGACCATGGCAAGCTTGCGGTCGACCATAGATTTTTTATCTAATGACCCAACGCCCGCCGTAAAAACGCGCTCTTTACGGTAATATTGCTCGACCATGTCATTGATAACAATAACCGGTGCGCCGCCACACTTTCCGTGCAGAATCTGAACGACCTGCCCGACAAAACCGTCAGCATTCCATGGAACAGACTCTATAAATTCGGTGCCTTTACCGCGAGACCGGTAAACATACAGGCCGTCATCCATCATAGAAAGAACTGTACGACCAAAAGGGAGCATAAAATAACCTTGATAAAGTAAACTGTTAGAAATTCATATTTTGGAAGCTCGAATAAATAGGCCCAAAAACAGAAACCGCAATCCACAGTATCAAACCACCCATGACGGCTGTCAAGGCAGGCTGAATTAATCCAATCAAACCTTCAACAGCTTCATCCACATCTTTGCTGTAAAATTCGGAAACTTTATCCAAAACAGGCGTCAAATTACCCGAACCTTCACCAACGCGGATCATTCGCACAACCAAACTTGGGAAATGACCGCTCATTTCGAATGATTCGGATAAAGAACTACCCGCCTGCACGTTTGCCTCAACCATATCCAAACCGCTTAACAAAACCTTGTTTGTTACTGTCTGGCGCGCCGATTTAAGGGCTGAAATAATATCAATACCACTGGCATATAATGCACCAAATGTTTGTGTATAACGCGCGATAGACGCTTTTCTAATCAACGCTCCCGCAAGCGGTAAGTTCAACATTACCCAATCTGAAAAATACGCAAACGCCGATGACAAATTTTTCAATGTTTTAACTACAACAATAAAACCAACCGGAGCCAGCAACAAGTAAAGCCCATATTGTTGGAAGAAGTCTGAAGTTGCCATTAAGGCCTTTGTATAAAACGGCAATTCTTGATCCAAATTCGCAATAAACCCTACGATTTGCGGAACAACATAACCCAGCATAATCACCATCATCAAGACAACTGCCGCGCCCGCAATTTTGGGCTGCGCCGTAGCTTTGCGGATTTTCGCCTGCATGACATCCGTCCAATCAAGATAAATAACCAACTGCTTGTAAACAGATGTCAAATCACCCGTTTCTTCACCAGCCGCAATCAGCGAAATATGCAGATTCGCAAACACGCTTGGGTGACGGCTCATCGCTACAGAGAAAGAAACACCGTCACGCACATCACGATAGACCTCGGACACGACGTCTCGCAAAGTCGGATTTTCAGAAGAATCGCGCACATCTTCAAGCGCATCTAGCAAGGCAACCCCTGCCCCTTGCAATTGCTCAAGTTGAACGAAAAACTGAATCAAATCACGCAGCGTTACCTTTTGCGTGCCAATGGAAAAGCCTTTTTTCGTGCCACCAACCTCAGAGCAACTCACAAGCTCAAGCCCTGATTCCGCAAGCTGATTATACAGATCGCCCTCACCCGAAGCAGAGATCATTCCGCGAACTGGGTGTCCTGTTGCATTAATAGCTTTGTACTTATAGCGTTTCATTATATTCAATCCCCTTCAACAATACGTTATTCACCTTTGGTCAAATCAACAACCTTCGATACGGCTGCAATATCCGTTAAACCATCTTTAATTTTCAAAAGCGCGTCATCTGCCATGCTTTTAAACCCTTTTTCATCGGCCATTTTACGCAAATCATACATCGGCGCACTTCGCGCGACCAAATCATTAAGCTCATTATCAAACGTCAAAATCTCGACCAAGGCCACACGCCCCTTATAGCCATGCGCACACTTAGGGCACCCTTCAGGGTTTGCCGAGAACATCTCAGGAAGCGCATCACCTTCCTCAAAGCCCAACAGCGCACGCTCTTCATCATTAGGTGTCCATGGCTGTTTACAATCCGAACATAAGCGGCGCGCCAAGCGCTGCGCAAAGACCGCAACAATCGCACCAGCAAGCATCCCCGGCTTCAACCCCAAATCAAGCAAACGCGGCAACGCACCAAATGAATCGTTCGTGTGCAACGATGTATAAACCTGGTGACCAGTCATCGCCGCTTTCAGCGCCATTTCAGCCGTGGTTTTATCACGAATCTCACCAATGAAAATAATATCAGGGTCTTGTCGCAAAAGCGCCTTAATCCCGTCAGCAAACTCCAAAACGCCTTCACGAACATGCGTTTGACGGATCATGGGCAACGAGTATTCAACGGGATCTTCCAATGTTTGAATATTCACCTCGACGTCGTTAATCTCATTCAACATCGAATAAAGTGACGTCGTCTTACCACTACCCGTTGGTCCTGTAACAATAATAATCCCCTCAGGCTTGGCTTGCACTTTACGGATCTTCTCACGGTTTTCCTCACTAAAGCCCAAGGCCTCCATCGGCATAATACTGGCGCTCTTATCCAAGACACGAAGAACAATATTTTCACCATGAACTGTTGGCAAGGATGACACACGAAAATCCGCTTCGCGCCCTGCAACCTCAAGGTTAAAGCGACCATCTTGCGGACTGATTTTATCAGCGATATCCATTTGCGACATAATTTTCAGGCGCTGTGCAATACCATTCCAGTGCTGTTTATGAAGTGTCTGTGATGTAAACAACACACCATCCAAACGATAGCGCAAACGCACAAAGTTTTCTTCAGGCTCAAAGTGCAAGTCAGACACGCCCATCTTCACCGCATCAAACACCAAGGCGTTCACAAGGCGTACAATCGGGTGCGAGAACATATCTTTCTCGTCCAAAGTCGTCAGATCCTCAACGACTTCGCCCTCTTCCAGTTCGCTCAGAATTTGTTTAATCGAACTTGCATAACCATACGCTGTATCAATGGCTTCGGAAATCTCTGCTGGCGAAGTCAACAAAGGCCGCAATCGCGCACCGCGCGGCAAGTGACGGCGAATAGTATCAAGCGCCACAACATCTTGCGGGTCTGACATCGCAAAGAAATATTCATTATCACGCTGGTAAACAGGCAGTGCACTCAACTTGCGGGCAACATTCTTATCAAACATCTTCAGCAAATCTGAATCATAAGAAACATTTTTAGAATCAAAAACGCCGACACCTGCATCTTCCGCAAGTACGTCCAAAAGAACGCTTTGATCAATAAAGCCAAGCTCTACCAAAATAGACCCAAGCATCTCACCTGTAATCTTTTTGTGCTGCAAGGCAACGTTTAGCTGATCTTTTGTAATGACACCACGCTCAACTAGCTCATCACCAATACGGCGGCGGCGTTCTTCACTCTCGTCCTGAGAAAAACTACCTCCTCCAATATCGACAGAATCCGGAGACATCTCCCCACCTTGCGGCGGCGGAGACATTGAAGGCTGCGGCGACAAATCAGATTCGGGCTGCAGCGGCTGAGATGAAGGCTGAGACTCAGGCACCACTGGAGACGTAGACTCCGCCTCTGGCTTTGATTGAGAAGTCTCAGGCAGTGGTGACACCTCAAATCCAGTATCCTGCGGAGGCTCGGCTACTAGATGCGCAGGTGTCACAACATCCTGCGGCGTCTCAAAGCCTGTAATATCCATATCCGCATTAACCGCCCCACCTTCTTGCGAAGGAGCACTTTCCGCAACCTCACTCACATCACCTTGAGAAACTGCTGGCGGAGAGACAGGCTCCTCAGAACCACCCCCTGCATCATCCAAAGACAGTCCAGATACATCTGGCGCTTCATCCGGCAACTGGGGCTGCGGCATCTCAGCGCCAACATCACCTAGCCCGCTATCATCGCCCTCATCCAAAGAAAGGCTCAAACCGCTATCTTCTTCAGACGTATCAGGCAAAGCATCCCTATCTGTTGCGTGCGCATCCGCCATGGGCGCAGCCTCATCCGAATCAATTTCAAAACCAAAAGATACGTCACTAGCATCAGAGACTGAAATACTCTCTACAGGCTGCGCAGGATCAACCTGCCCCGCAAGGTCTGCAGGCTGAACGGCACCAGAAGACGGAGTAGAGGCAGCAGCACCAGAAGACGGAGTAGAGGCAGCAGCACCAGAAGACGGAGCATCCGTTTCAGGAACACCCGAACCGTCTTCAGCCTTAGTGCCGCGTTCGCTCGCGACTAAATCCATAAAGAAGCTCCCTACCGAAGAACCCTTCGATGAAGAATCTTTAGCTTTCTTATCTTTATCAAATTCAGAATCCAAAACAGACACCTCTACCACAATGTATAAAAACTCTATGCGCAGATCACGCAAATCGTCAGGCACAAACACCTAGAAAAACCAGCTTACACACAAACGCAAACCAGCATCTTTAATTTTAACAAAAAAAGGCGCCCGATGCGAGCGCCTTTCTTCAAATCTAATCAATCAGACAATCTTATTCAGCCGCAACTGCCAGCTTATTGTCTTTACGTGGCCAGCTTGTAAATTTAAAGACTGACTCTGGCGTGCCAGCGATTGTCGCCATCAAACGCGCAGCAACCAAATAAGGGTCAGCATTCGCACCTGGACGACGATCTTCAAAGTAACCATAACCTTTAATTGCAACAGGCTTTGGAATACGGATAGAACAACCACGGTCAGCATCACCAACTTTAAACGTGTTGATGTCACATGTTTCATGATCACCCGTCAAACGATCAGCCAGACCAGCACCGTAAAGAACGATGTGCTCTGCATGCTTCTCGCCCAAAGCTTTTGTTGCAGCTTCAATAGCGGCCTTGCCTTTTTCTTTATCGCGCGTATCAACAGTTGAAACGTTAGTGTGCATACCCGCACCATTCCAGTCACCTTTGATAGGCTTATTGTCCAAAGATACAGAAATGCCGTACTCTTCACCTACACGGTGCAACAACCAGCGCGCAAACCATGTCTGGTCAGCCATATCAATCGCCGAAGCAGATTCACCTTCAACACCGCGGTAACCCACTTGGAATTCCCACTGACCAGGCATCACTTCTGCATTCATACCGTAATAAGCAATTTGCGTATCAAGACATAGACGCGCATGCTCTTCAGCTATCTCACGACCAAAAATCTCATCCGCACCAACGCCGCAGTAATAAGGACCTTGAGGACCAGGGAAGCCACTTTCAGGCCAACCCAAAGGCGTACGATTTTGGAACAATGTATATTCCTGCTCGAAACCAAGCCACATATCAAGCTTGTCACCACCAGCTTCCATCACTTCACGCAATTGAGCGCGAGAGTTAGACGCATGAGGCGTGCCATCAGGATTGTAAACTTCACACATAACAAGATAGTTACCTGCGCCGCGGATCGGATCATCGATGAAAGAAACAGGCTGCAAAATACAATCTGAATCGTCACCGTTCGCCTGATTTGTTGAAGAGCCGTCATAGCTCCACTCAGGAAAGGCGTCAACAGAAGTAGGACGTGCATCAAAGTTCACAACACGTGCTTTTGAGCGCAAGTACCGTGTTGGCACTGCACCATCCAGCCAAATATATTCAGCTAGTGCTAAGTTTGTCATATGTAATCTCCAAGATTTTTGACTAAGTAAGTAATTGCCTAAAAACTAGAGGCTATAGAAAACATTTGCAAGGTTTCTTGTGCGTTTTTAAGAAAAAAATTTCAAAAAAATCATATTTCATGAAATTAGACCACCTAAGACGGCGCGGAGCAAGCGGAACCATCCCATTCAGTGCCTGGCTCGCACGGCGCATGACACTGACCTGATGGCGCATAAACACATCCAGACTTCACACACACCTTAGCCTCATAAGGGGCATCACCACCGGACGGTACAACAGTCACCCCCGTTGCAACCTGCAACGACGCATCACAATCATCATCCGTTACAAATTCAGGCAAAAATGATGTAACAAGGTCTTCTTCCCAAGCGGTATTCTCAGGCAATAAAGCATCAGACTCGTCAGACCACCCCGAAACCTCAGGACAGCTTGCCTCAAAGCGCTTATCAGACGCGGCATTATCAACATATTCTTGTATAGTAAAAAACGCATCTGTATCAGGATTATCCGCAAAATTCATACACTGCGATTGCTCCCACACTTTTTGCATCGCATCACAACTACCATCCAAGGCAGAATTCACATTACTCGAACGTCCACCAAGAGCCTTATTATGTACGTCAGAAAAGTTCGTCTGAACAAAGGAATCCGCAGTATCTTGCGCAACACTTACATCCGCACCACCTGAGAACATACTGCCAGTCGCACTGGCAAAATCATCCGCCAGTTTGTCAAAACAGCTATAGCGCAAAACACTATCTGGCTTTGAAATTAGATTTTGGTTTTGCGTAATTTCACGCTGAGCCTCAAGCCAGGCACGCGATTCAAGCGTATCATAATAAACAGGGTCACAGGACGTTTCCGCCGGCGTCGGAGGAGCAGCCTGCACATAGGAAAAAGCTCCTGCCACAACAGCGCCAAACACAATCAAAGACAATAAATTACGAGAAATCACACTCTGGCCCTTTTCTAAACTCACTTTATAAGTATACCTCAAAGCACCCTCTACGGGCAAATGCATTCGCCTCAAAAAAGCATCACTTTGCTTGGCAACTATCCTCACCTACGACATAAGTACAAAGCGGATTCACGCAAACCTTATGCTCATACGCTTGCGAAGATCCAAAAATATACTCCCCCAAAGTCGTCCAAGAAATCTCAGACGGAGCTTCATAGAAAAGTCCCGTCCCAACAGGATCAGAACACGCAGGCTCCGTAACCTGCTCAGGATACTCTTCAAAGATATCAAAGGCCGCATATTTAAATTCATCATTTGTCGCAACCTTTAGCAAATCTTCGGTAACAGCTGTGCCCGGGCACGACACTCCGTAAGGCCCAACCCGGGGATCAACATTTGTCAACGTATCAAAACTATAAAACCCCTCACCCAGCGTATCAAAATTAGCGCAGCGCGATAAAAATTGAGCCGACATCAAGGAATCGCACGGCGACAATTCATCAGAATAAGCCTCCCCAGTCCCCGAAGACACATAATCATGCCCATAAGAGGTCGACAAATGCGACTGAACTGAAAGCTTAATAAAATTGCTATAAGAGCGCCCTTCTGGCACAGCACCAGGGCTCGATGTGTCAGCAGAAAACACAGGATTATACGTTTCAAGAAATTCTTTAGCCACAGTATCAAAGCAACTAAACTCCAATACGCTATTGGGCTTTGTTACGTACTGCTGCGCAACAGCAACCTCACGGTCGCTTTCAATAAAGGCACGCGCATATATCTGATTCATAAAATCAGCATCACACGCCGCGCTTTCCGCTTTAGAATCATTTGCGCCTGTCGAATGATCAGCCACGCAAGGCAAACCAGCAATACATTGGGCATAAGAAAGAGACAAAGGAATCAAACACGATACCCCTATCACACACACCCACACATAAAGCCTGTATTTGCTCATCACTATACTATGATACAGGCTTACAGCGTCTCTTGTCTACAAAGACAAGCGCAACATTAAGAAATTTAAAGATCTTCCTGCAAGATAGCCATGTTAAAGTCATAAGAAACTTCGCCATCTTCATCATCTTTATAGATCACACCGATAAATTCATTTTCCAAAAGGACTTCAACTGAATCTTTTGCACGCTCACGCATTTTCAGCGCAAAACCTTCTTTACCAAAACGACGCTGCAAAAATGCTTGTACTTGTGGTAATTCTGCTGCATTAAATTCTGCCATAATTCTTCCTTTTCATATCGGTCATGTTTAATCGTCAGGCCTTTATGCCACGCACTCCTAAACAAGTCCACCCTTAACCGATTTTTGACACGCCTGCGCCATGGCCTTGCGATCGCTATACTCTGCTGCGCGCATCGGCGCATGAAATGTCACGGTTAAACGCGCCCCTTTAGTTTGCGCAAAGCGCCATAAATGCACACCCAAATCCGTATCCATATCAATATGCCACGCATATATATCCAAAAGCGCCTGATCCGAATCACGGCGAACAGGCACGCCATCGGCCTCCATAACCTGCACTGTAACAGGCTGCACCCGTAAATCACTCACAGTCGATTTCACAACCAACGAAAACAAACTGGATTTAAAATCACGCACATCACGGCCATCTGTCGATGTCCCCTCGGGGAAGATAATCAAATCCTGCCCCTTAGAAAGGCGCGCATCTAATTGTCGCTGCACATCCTTTGCCGCGGCGCGGTCACGCGAGATAAAGACAGTCTGCTGCAATTTACTTAAAAAACCAAACAGCGCCCAACCCTCAACATCCTGTTTAGCCACAAACGATGCGCTTAGCACATTACCCAAAACCGGAATATCAAGGTAAGAAATATGATTGGCCATAAACATCACTTGACCATCCCTGTACACATCACCGCGTACATCAATCACCAAACCAAAAATCCTACAAACAGACCAGTGCCAAAAACGCGGTATCAAATACGACAAACGCCCGCGCGTAACCAACAACACAAGTGGCTGTATCAATGTCACAAACAGCACTAATACAGAAAACAAGAAAAGCTTAAAACAGGCAAAAACAATACGTAACATCCACACAACCTGGCGCCTATTGCGCGCCTGCCCCTGGCATGGATTTATTCAACTTACGCTCGTAATGATCGCGGTAACGTTTGGTCAATGATTGCGTTTTAACCATCACCAAAACATCGGTGGTGTTAAATTGCTCATCAACAACTGCGCCATCACCAATAAAGCCTCCTAAACGGAAGTACCCTTTGATAATTGGCGGCAAAGATGCAAATGCGCGGCGTGCATCAATATCGTCTTTGTCCATCAAATTAATATCGACATAGCGCTCATCCAAGGCACGCGGACAAATATCACCCTCAGCCAAGTGATAGTGATACATATACGACAAAGGCACTTTCAATGCCTCGACATCCGTGCCAGAAAAGCTCGCGCAGCCAAACATCATATCAATATTGCGCTCGGTAATATAATCTGCAATCCCGCGCCACAGCATCTGCAACACAGGGCGTGCGCGAAACGGCTCCAAAACGCAAGAGCGACCAAGCTCCAATAATGAAATACCTGAATTTAAAAGTGGAGAAATATCATATTCTTGCGCTGAATAAAAACCACCAGCCTTCTGCGCAGCCTCTTGCGTTAACAAGCGGTATGTACCAACAATCTTATCGCCATCATCTGCGTGATACAAAACAATCAGATGATCGGCAAAATCGTCATAGGCATCAAAATCACGACCACTGGCCTTCATTTCCGCACATGGCACCGCGCCATTTTCATCATAAAAAACCTGATAGCGAACGCGCTGCGCTTCTTCAACTTCCAAAGCGTTTTTCGCAAGTCGCACACTTACCGCGGCAAAATCAGGTTGCTTAATATCCATGGGAGTTTTTATAGCCGCCAGCATAACAATCTGTCGACTATTTTCTAGTAAATATAAACGTGAACTTCATTCGCATCGACATCAGGGCTTTGGTCATATGAAACGCCAATCTGACCTTCAGAAACACCAATCTGTGACAATGTACGAATAACTTTTTGCGCATTACGGCGAGAACGTGTGCTTTCAATCGCTGTCTCGGCTGCACCACCAATCGACGAATGCAAAGCCACTACATTAAATGACGCATCAGGATAACGGTTTAGCACCTCATTCACTGCCATATACAAAGGCTGTTCAAAATCAACATCACTGCGGTCAAAACGAATTTTAACCAAAGGACGTGGATCTTGCGCAACAGGCGCGGCAGGCGCAGGTTCTGGCTCGGCCACAACTGGCATTGGCTCCATAACAGGCTCTTCCGGGAACATATCATCAGACGCCATCGCTTCTGGCGCGTCTTCAATGAATGTTTCTGGCATTGGCATATCTTCTAAAACTGGTGCCGGAGCATACGCGATCGGCTGAGGCTGCTGGTATTGTGGCTGCTGATACTGCGGCTGCGCAGTCGCCCCGCCCATCAGCGCGGTTGGAGCAGCAACCTGAGGCGCTGGCGCAGCATAAGGTGCATAACCGGCATTGCGTGCATGCGAAGACGATGCAAGCTTACGAATATCGCGCACACCCGAAAACGGGCGATCCGCCAAAGACTGTCCGTAAAGCGTACCGTTCGCAACTGCCAAAGAAAGCGTGCGTAGATTGTCACGCTCGGTCGTCAAATATGCACTTGTACGTGAGATATCATCACTAACCGTGTTTAAAACACGCTCAACAAGAACAATCATTGTATTGATTTTATCTTCCATGCCAGCAAGCTCAACATGGTCTTCTTCAATCGCACCAGACAAACCATATGTTGCGCGCGCAGAATCGAGTAAGAATGACGCCTCTGTCGCAACTTTAGAGGCATCAATCGCCAAGTCATTAAAGTCCGCCAAACGCGCAGCCAATGTTTCCAATGATTGCTCGGCTGTTGAAAAACGCTCCAACAAGCGCGGGTTACCAGGCGTTGTCCCCACCTGCAGCTGCGTATTGATTGTCGCAACCGCCGCAAAATATGACGCGGCCTGCGATTCATTTTGACGCTGCAATTTCGCCAGCGCCTCAGAAAGAATAACAACCTTATCTTGTAAAATCGCAAGCTCACTTTTCAAGTCACGCAACTTACGAGATACCATTGTCTCAGTTGGCTTATAATATGCAGAGCCAACAACCTCAGCAGGCGTAATATCACGTCCCTGCACAGGGTAACTATAAGCCTTTTCTAAAATTGACTTCGGAACCGGAGAGTTTGAAATAACCAAAACAGGACGGGATGTATCGCCCTCAGCTTGCGGAGCGGCCTCCTGAGCATAAGTCAAACCACTTGTTCCCAAAACCATCACGGCGGCCATCACCGGAACTATCGAGCGCAACGCAACAAATCGTATCATCGTATTAAACATTCTAACCCTAGAAATAAGTCAAAAAAGGCATAAAAAAGCGCGGCAAAGCCAGATAAACGCTAAGCTATTGATGCAGCATTGCCTGTGCTCTCTATATTGTCAAGCGATTAAACAGAATGCACACAATGAAAATGTGGGTGTTTTTTTAAGAAACATCGTCATTTTTAGGCTTGCATTATTTTTTCAGATGCACTAACTTGCGCCCACCTTGACGGCAAACATGTCGCAAACAAGGTATCGACCGTTTAAATGCGCGCCCCTAGCTCAGCTGGATAGAGCGTCTGACTACGGATCAGAAGGTCGGGGGTTCGAATCCTCCGGGGCGCGCCATTTAAATCCAACAACCCGCACTCAAGCGGGTTTTTTCATGCCTTAATGCAATCTTTACCTTTCACGCCTAAAGTACCCCCCATGCAAGACTATAACTACACACTGATCATCTTAGCGCTCAGCTTTACTGCATTTATGTGCGTTGTAAAATTCAAAAAGCATCACCATATGCTCACCGCTAATGTTGCTTGCTGTAGCTTCTCTTCGCTTTATTTATATCTGAACGATGCAACAATAGGCGCAATTGTATCTGGCATTGCTGCATGCGCTGTTATCACGCAAATCCTGCTAAATTCGACGGGGCATAAAATTTCGGCGCAACATAAAAACAACACCGCCATAGGCTTTTCACTTCTGGCCGTTATGATCCTCTATCAAAAACCAAGTGACCTTTTACCCTGCATTGCCTTCACACAAAATCGCTTGCTCGAAGCACAAGGAAACCCGCAATATATACGCGCTGGCGTTGCCTTCGGGTCGATATTATGGTCTATCTATTCGCTCGCCCACGGCCTTTTGATTATGGCCATACTTGAAGTCGCAATTGCCCTTTACGCACTAAGGCACTTGGCTATAAACCGTCAGCCCAAGATACCAACTGCGCCACAAACAACAATCACGCCAGCCGCGCCCCATTAGGCACATCCATCCCAACACCCGCCAAAACAACCGCCCCATCCGGACGGTGCAACCCGGTTACTAAACATTCAGACATAATCGGCCCAATTTGCTTTGGCGGAAAATTAACTACGGCAATAACCTGACGCCCCAACAAGTCATCTTTTGAATATAAATCCGTAATTTGCGCGCTTGATTTCTTAACCCCAATCTCAGCGCCGAAATCAACCTGCAATTTATAGGCTGGCTTACGCGCCTCGGGAAAGTCATCAACCGCGACAATCGTTCCCACGCGCAAATCTACCTTTTGAAAATCTTCCCAATCAATATAATCCATGACATCTCTCCTATTTATTCAAACATACGCAGCGCAAACACAACGCCCAGCGCAAATGCGCTCGTCATAAGCCACAAACACGCGCCAAAAACAAAGGGGCGCGCGCCTACACTGATTAAGGCCGTTTTACTCAAGCCTGCCCCGATTAAAAATAAGCTCACAACCAATACATTTTTGGCGTAATGCGCCACAACTGCCCCACCCGACTGAAGAGCGGGAAAAATGCTCCCCGCGATAACCGCCAAAATAAATCCGGTAATAAACCATGGCACTTTCACTGTCGCTGCGCCCTTAGCTGCCCCGCGCTGATCGCGCGCATCTTTCCAGATAAACGGTATCACTAGCACAAGCGGCATAATCCAAAGCGCCCGCACAAGCTTTGTCGTCGTCGCAACCTCTAAGGCTTCAGCCCCATAAGACAGCCCCGCACCGACCACAGAGCTGGTATCATGGATAGCCATCGCCGCCCACAAACCAAATTCCGCCTGACCAAGCCCCAGCGCATGCCCAATAACAGGAAACACAAACAGCGCAACCGCATTTAAAATAAACACAACGCCCAGCGCCACACTCACCTCACTCTGCGAAGCGCGCATCACTGGCGCAGCGGCGGCAATCGCACTGCCCCCGCAAATAGCAGTCCCTACGCAAATCAAATGCGCCAATGCCCCGCGAACCTTAAACGCGCGCGCAAGCATCGTGCCAATACATAAAACAAAAACAATGCCTAGCGCGCTCAGCGCAGTTGCCATCACGCCCGCATCCAATACAGAGCGCACTTGCATCCCCGCCCCCATGCCTACAATGCTCAGCGCCAAGCAGTGCTTAGCAACCTTTTGCCCCTGCGCCCCAAAAACATCGCCGCGCACAAAGGCCAGAACAATGCCGCAAAGCAATGCAACCTCTGCACGGACATAACCCAGGAAGCACAGCCCCACAAAGGCCAGAGCAACAAAATAAAATACAAAGGATAAAAGCGCGCGCACCATGATTATTCATCGCACGCACACCAAGAAAATAAAAGGTTAAACCACCTGATCAGCAACAATATCAACGCGCAAATGCCGAAAACGGATATAGCGATTATACGCAATCAACGCCACAACGACCGAAATACAAACAAAGTGAATAGACGACACCGCAAAAAAGGCAAAATCATCAACGGCCACTGCGCTGTACCACCATGTTAACCCTGATGATAGCAACCAAATCATCCAAGATGCTAATGATACCGTCTCACAGTCTTCTTCTGCCCTCATTAAATTTAGGATCTGCGGCAAATACGCCACCAAAGAAACCAACCCCGCCAACGGATACAACGTTATAATTACACCTTTCATCACCATCTCCTGTTTAAATATGATGAATATCATTTATCATAACAAAAGTTAAAATAAGGTAAACGCGAATAAAAAAAGCAGCCTCCTATCATATAAGAAGCTGCTTTTAACTTTATAACGCTGAAAAGTCAGAGGCCTTAAGAAGCACGTTTACGTGGCTGACTTGATTTAGGGGCACCACTACGTTTTGGTTGGAACTTGCCTTTCTTAGATGCAGGCATGCCGCTGCGTTTCGCATCACGAGAGCGGCCACCTTTAAAGTCCTTACGGCCTTCGCCTTGGCGATCATCACGAGAACGGCCACCTTTAAACTCTTTACGGCCTTCGCCTTGACGCTCATCACGAGAACGACCACCTTTAAAGTCCTTACGGCCTTCGCCCTGACGGTCATCGCGAGAACGGCGACCTTTAAACTCTTTACGGCCTTCGCCTTGACGCTCATCACGAGAACGACCACCTTTAAAGTCTTTACGGCCTTCGCCTTGGCGATCATCACGAGAACGGCCGCCTTTGAACTCTTTACGGCCTTCGCCCTGACGGTCATCGCGAGAACGGCCACCTTTAAAGTCCTTACGACCTTGCTTTTTAAAACGGTCAGAACCGCCGCGCCCTTTTTGAGGCCCTCGGCCTTTGCGCCCTTTCACAGATTTTTCGCGTCGTTCGTCACTAAAGTCTGTCACGGCATCAGGGTTTAACAAACGCTCAATCGCTAGCCACTTACGTCCATCTTGTGAGGCAACAAAACTAATTGCCGATCCTTCTGCACCGGCGCGCGCAGTACGGCCCATACGGTGAATAAAATCTTCTGCAACTTGCGGCAAATCATAGTTCACGACATGCTCGATATGCGGAACATCCAAACCACGCGCCGCAATATCGGTTGCAATAAGAACGCGAAAGTTTTGTGATCGGAAATTGCGCATCACTTTATCGCGCTTACTTTGGCGTAAATCACCATGCAGCGCATCTGCCGTAAAGCCATCCTTACGCAAGTTCATCGCCATACGGTCTGCGCCATGCTTTGTTTTCACAAAAACAATAACAGAACCTTCACGCTCATGAAGCTGAGCAAGCAATTCTTTATACTTACTGCCTTGCTCGATACGGATCATTTCTTGTTTGATATTCTTCGCAATCACATTAACCTCACCAGCCGCAATACGCTTCGGGTTATTCATGTAATTATCAGACATCTTCAAAATATTTTTCGGCAATGTCGCAGAGAACATCAACGTCTGGCGCTGCTCTGGCATGTATTTGAAAATCTTCTCAAGCTGAACCGTAAAGCCCATATCAAGCATACGGTCTGTTTCATCCAAAACCAGAAAATGCGCATCATCTAACATTAAATTACCGCGCTCTAGGTGATCATTCACACGCCCTGGCGTCCCAACGATCAAACGCGGGCGGTTACGTAATTGACGCAACTGCTTAAACATCGGCTCACCACCAATAATAAAGGCTGTCTTAATCGCGCTTTTCGGGCCAAGCAATTGATGCATAATATCCATGACTTGCTTACCAAGCTCACGCGTTGGCGTCAAAACAAGCGCCGAACCACGTGGATCAGCCAACAATTTTTCAACCAAAGGGATCGCAAACGCAGCCGTCTTACCGGTCCCTGTCTGCGCACTACCCATAATGTCATGCCCCTCAAGCGCAAGTGGAATAGCTTGCTTTTGGATAGGTGTCGGCGTTGTATATTCCATACGCTCTAATGATTTTGCTAATGCTGGCGATAAACCAAAGTCTTGAAAAGTCGTCATTTTATTTCTTTCTTGTTCAGCAACACAAACCACGCAAAAGCATATGCTCAAGCAGGCCTTTTGCCTCTTGTTAAAATCACACGTATCGGGTGGGAACTGCGTCACAGCGCGTCTTCTTGTCCCTTTTCCAGATATGCAAACACGCCGCACGCACTATGCCTGCGAAATGCCAAGTCTGAAAAAGACACAAAACTATAAATTCTGAACTTTTCTGAAAAAGGTGAGGTTTCAACATTCACGTATTCGTCTTAATGCGAACACTTAATTTTCTGTAAGCTCGTACCTCATAGAGGGGGTATTCGTCAAACTGTGCGGCATTGGTGACAGGTTTTACGGACTCTGTCAAACTTATTCTCACTCACACTCAAAAAAGACTGCAATTTCAAAAGCTAACCGCCTGCAGCTCACACAAAACCAGCACACAAAAAACCAACACGCTCTTATTGATACGATCCTCATGTCATGCCATCATCATTTCAGACGACACAATCAACCACTGCGCCCTGCATAATCATGAGCATTAAAAACATATCTGCCGCCCTATTATATGCTTTATGGCTAGAATTTTTTTATAAATTCGGCGCCACGCATGACCCTGCAAACTTTATAGGGTCTATTCCTATATACTGCGCCTACTTGATACTGTTATCACTGTTGATCAAAATTTTACGATTGCAAAACAGGATTGTCATACCGCTTCTTCTATGCGGCGCAATCGGATTAATGGCCGAATGGTTCATCATTGGCAACGCTCCATGGACAACGCCCGAAGCTCTGCAAATTGGCATGTTTATCTTCCACGCCGCCTACCCCGTTATCGGCCTCATCATACTGCCCAATAAAAAGCATACCCCGCTTTTCAAAAAGATCACGGCACTCTTCGCAATCTTCACACTCATTGCCTCAGCAGGGTTTATAATCCCGCACCCAGACCTGCGTTTTGCGTGGTTTATATGGATACCGCTCGCCCCATACTTTATCGCAGCGGGCCTCATGCTCTCAGCCACGATAAAGCGATAAAATAAACAACGCCCAAATGGCCCTGGATATCCGTTCAATGATAAAAAGAAAGAAAAGTGGCTCCCCGGGCCGGATTCGAACCAGCGACCAATTGATTAACAGTCAACTGCTCTACCGCTGAGCTACCGGGGAACATTTAGGCGGTATGTCTTGAAAAGACGGCATAAAAAACCATGAAACACCTACCCTTGTCAAATGCAAATCTTATCTTTTCTGCATTTATTTTATCGCTTGTGGGAATTTTCGACAAAACGATTGGTAATCGGGTATCTGCGCTCGCGGCCGAAGGCACGGGCAGTCAATTTTACGCCTGGTGGGGACTGCCTGCGTTTATACTCGGCGCGCGTTAATAAGCGCTCTACTTTATAAACATCCTCGGCGCTGTATCCGCGCTGAGCGATCACATCATCCAAAGGCATCTCACCTTCGATCAGGCATGATAAAATACCATCAAGAACGTCATACGGCGGCAAACTATCCTGATCGGTTTGATTATCACGCAATTCTGCCGTTGGCGGCTTGGTAATGATTCGCTCAGGGATAACCGCCCCGCCCTCTTGCGCGTTACGCCAGCGACACAAGGCAAAGACCTGCGTCTTATACAAATCCTTCAGCGCATTAAATCCGCCGCACATATCACCGTAAATGGTGGCATAGCCGACCGCCATTTCAGATTTATTCCCTGTCGAGAGGAGCATCTTACCGTTCGCATTCGACAACCCCATCAAAATAACGCCGCGGCTGCGTGATTGTAGATTTTCAAACATAATCGACGGCGCATCAGCGGGAAGAACCTTGTGATAGGCCTCAACGACATCGCTGATCCCAATCGTATCAAGCTGCACGCCCAAATTATCCGCCAGCGCCTTTGCGTCGTCCAAGCTATCTTGCGAGGTATAGCGCGATGGCATCATCACGCACTGCACACGCTCCGCGCCCAGCGCATCTACCGCCAAAACGGCAGAAATGGCGCTATCAATACCGCCTGACAGCCCCAACAAAACACCTGGAAAGCCGTTTTTCTCAACATAATCGCGCAGGCCCGTCACCATCGCCTGATACAACAGCGAGTCGTCTGATGGCGCATCCTGCGCAGGCAGATCCTGCATAAGGCCAATATAATCTTGAAAAGCTGGCGCTTGCGCGATGACAGCGCCCTGCGCATCCATCACAAACGAGCGCCCATCAAAGACAATCTCATCCTGACCGCCAACTTGGTTCACGTAAACAAGCGGCAAGCCTGTTTCACTTGCGCGGCTGCGTGCCATTTCATCGCGCGCACTATATTTACCGTGATCAAACGGGCTGGCATTCAGGCACAATAAAACCTCTGCCCCTTGCGCGGCCAAATGCGCTGACACGCGCGGAAACCACATATCCTCGCACGACATCACGCCCAGCGCTCGTCCTTTAAACATCACAGGCTCAGGCAAATCCCCCGCCTCGAACACGCGTTTTTCGTCAAACACACCATAATTGGGAAGCTCCACCTTATAGCGCTTGGCGACAATCTCACCTTGGTGCAGTAAAATAGCCGCATTATACAAACGTCCATCCTCGCGCCATGGCGAAGACACTAAAACGCCGCACTGAAGCTCCGCACAAAGGCGCGCCAAATCATGCACAGCGTCCATAGACGCATCAATAAAGGATGGTTTTAAAATCAGATCTTCTGGCGGGTAGCCCGTCACTATAAGCTCAGAAAAAATGGCGATATCTGCGCCGAGCGCATCCAGCGCCTTTGCCGCCCCTTCAATCTGCGCAATATTCCCATGCACATCCCCGACAACCGGATTAATCTGTGCGAGGCCTATTTTGAACTGATCGAAAGAAAATCCGCTCACGCGATGCCCCTACTCTGCCGCGACAGGGTCTGCCGACAAAATGGTTTGCGGCGCGCGAATAGCGTTAAGCTCGTCCGCGACCAAGAATGCAAGCTCCAGCGCCTGATTAGCATTCAATCGTGGATCACAATGCGTATGATAACGGCTACTGAGATCTTCGTCTGTGATATCCTCGGCGCCGCCAACACATTCGGTGACGTTCTGGCCGGTCATCTCGAAATGGACGCCGCCTGGATGCGTGCCCTCGGCCTTATGCACGGCGAAGAATCCGCGAACCTCGGCCAAGATGGCATCAAATGGACGCGTCTTATAACCAGACGATGATTTAATCGTATTGCCATGCATCGGATCACACGACCAAACAACGCTGCGGCCTTCTTCTTTTACGCGGCGAACAAGCGGCGCAAGTTTTTCTTCAACCTGCTCATGCCCCATGCGTGAAATCAATGTCAGACGCCCTGCTTCATTCTCAGGGTTCAAAACATCAATCAAACGGATCAAATCATCCGGATCCACTGCAGGAGAAACCTTCATACCCAGCGGGTTTTGAATGCCGCGTACAAATTCAATCTGACCATGGTCAAGCTGATGCGTGCGCGCGCCAACCCATAAGAAGTGCGCAGACGTATCATACCATTCACCTGTCAGGCTGTCTTGGCGTGTTAGTGCTTCCTCGTAATTCAGCATCAATGCTTCGTGTGATGTGTAGTAATCAACGCGGCGCAATGATGGCACGCGTTCACTGGTAATGCCGCACGCCGCCATAAAGCGCAGCGCATCATCAATGCGGTTTGCCAAATCCTGATAACGTGCGCCCAGCGGGCTATCCTTCACAAAGCCAAGGTTCCACGCGTGAACTTGCTGCAAATCGGCGTAACCACCTTGCGCAAATGCGCGCAGCAAATTCAACGTCGAAGACGCCTGATGATACGCCTTTAACAAACGCTGCGGATCAGGTCTGCGGGATTCTGCGGTAAAGTCCAGCCCATTAATGTTGTCACCGCGGTAACTTGGCAGTGTCACACCATCAATGGTTTCAGTATCGCTTGAACGTGGCTTGGCAAATTGTCCTGCAATGCGGCCGACCTTCACCACAGGCAGCGCGCCGCCATATGTCATCGTCACAGCCATTTGCAACATCACGCGAAATGTATCGCGGATCTTATTGGCGTTAAATTCAGAAAAGCTCTCGGCGCAGTCACCGCCCTGCAATAAAAAGGCCTGACCATTCGCAACCGCAGCCAATTTCTTTTTCAGCTTACGCGCCTCACCAGCAAAAACCAAAGGCGGCAGTCCTGCCATTTCACGCTCTACCGCGTCTAAGGCATTTTGATCCTCATAAGTTGGCATTTGCAAAACAGGGCGATCGCGCCATGATGAAGGGCTCCATGTCTGCGTCATATAACGGCTCCTTTAAAAAATACGTTCATCACTACATAAGGCAACGGCAAACAAAAATCCACGCAAAACCAACGCATTTAACATTTTTTTAGGCCAAGCCCGCCCATTTCGTGTATAAAGGAACGAAAGACTGCCCAAACCCGCCTATATCACCATGTACCCAAACCATACACACCACATCACCGCGCTTAACGCTCTCGCGCAGCATCTGACAAAAACGCCCAGCGCGCACAACTGGCCCGAAGACTGGCTCACGCTACAATCAGCGCAAAAAATCGAAAGCACTTTTGCTGACGACATGGCTGCCCTAAACGCCAACGCAGACTTCATCTTTACCGAGATAGACAACATCAGCCACGCGACAACGCTGAATGCGGCGCTTTTTGATCAATGGCATCAAACAGGCGCGCCGTCGCTTTATGCGCTGACCTGTTATGCACTGGATAGGCTCGCCTTACCTCTCGCACCTGACCTGAAACAAGCTGCACTGCTCAGCGCGCTGCTGGGGTCGATCACCAATACATTGCCCTACCACAACAATATGCATTACGCCAAAGTGCTAGTGCAAACATTGCGCCTTATCATTGCGCATAATCATATCTTCGCAGACACCACAAACGCCCTTGGCGACAATGAAACCATCTGGATGATCATCGCAGCATGCCTGCATGATGTTGGCCATGACGGCACAGGCAACACCGTGCGCGGCATCCATAAACCCAGCCGCCTTGAACAGCGCAGCCTCGACATCGCCTTACCGCAATTAGAAACATTAGGCTTTGACCGTGGATCCCATGACATGCAGCGCCTCATCGCTATGATTATTGCAACGGATGTCACCCCCATTGATGACCCTTCCAGCCCCGCGCGCCAAATGAAGGCCGCATACCGCGCCCATATGCTGGCGGGCAGCGCCGATTCACCGTTGAACTTAGATGCGCCTTTGTCCATCTTAGAGCAGGATAAGAAGGCAAGCCTTATGGCGCTCCTCCTGCATGAAGCAGACCTTGCCACATCATCTGGCCTGACATACGCGGTTACGGCGCGCGAAACGATCCTGATCCATCAAGAGCACCACCTGCCGCCTGCACGGCCGCAACATATTGTTGGATTTCTAAAACATATCTGCCAGCGCAAAGTCCTCAGCGACGCGGCGCAAAAAATATATGCTGCCAATTTAGCGCGCATTTACGCCCGCGCCGAACAAGACACAGAAAACGGCAATGAAAAATTGGAAATAACGCACGGCATTCCGCAAGAAAGTGCCGCCACATCGCCGCGCGACAACAACGATACAACATCACACTGATAAAGACATCTTAGCTGCGCCAGCGACGATGCATCCAAATCCACTGCGATGGCGTTTGGGTAATGGCCTCTTCAATCATCGCATGCGCATCTTTGATAATCTCATCCTCTTCGCGCCCCTCAACAGGGATAGGCGGATGCACATTCAATATAAAATGCGCACCCTTTGTTCGCACCATACTGGCGGGGATTAAAGGCAAGCCAAACTTCTTGGCCATCTTCACAAAGAAAGGATTAGTCATCGCATCCATACCAAAAAACGGCACATTGATGCCTTCGTTATATTTCTGATCAATCAAAATCGCGAGCGATCCACCTGCGCGAAGCGCTTTCATCGCGCCTTGCCCCCCTGCCCGTGATTTATTCCACGCAGGGATAGCACCGCGCAATGTGCGGCAATAATGGATCATCTGATCAACAAATGGGTTATTAGGCGCGCGGTACATCGAATGAATATCCATCCCCTTAACCACATGCAAGTAAATCGGCGGCAATTCCCAATTCGCAAAATGCGCCGAGAAAAAGACCCCGCCTTTATCAGGTGATGCCAAAACGGCGTCGATATGCTCCGCCCCGTTAACCGTCATACGGTTGGCCACGATATAACGCAAATGCGGATACTCGGCCACGACGCGCCCCAAATTATCCCACATATCGGCAATCACACCCTCGGCGTGCGCATCATCCATATAGGTCAAACATTGCTGCAAATGACGGAGTGCTTTACGTGAGACCGCCATCTTTGGCCCGACAAAGCGGCCAATCGCGCCGCCCACTGCCGAGGCCACATCCACTGGCATCAAACGAAAGATTAAAAACAAAGCCCCTAGAAAGAAAGCCTCCAGCGCATAGCGCACACGCGTCATGATCTAATCCTTTCTTGCAAGAAATCAATCAACGCACCTTCCCCTTGGAATTGCAGATAAATCGGTAAAATCAAAATGTCCGAAACATCAACGCCCGATAAACGGCGAATTTGCAGCATATCTTTTTCCGTCGTAATCAATTGCAAGCCTTGTTCTTGCGCCTGTTCGCGCAGCATATCAATATCCTCGGCGCTATAGGCATAGTGATCAGGAAATTCATGTTCCATCACAATATTCAGGGATAAGACATTACGCATAAAGGCAAAAAACTTCTTGGGATAACCAATCCCCGCAAAGGCGAAATAATCACCTTCTTTGGGCGGCGCACTCACATCACGCACCATGGTTTTGGCCTCAAACACAGGCTTATCACCCGGCAGTTGCCAGCGCATATCATTATGGTCATCGCCAATAAAAACAAAACCATCCGCGCGCGCAAAGGCTTTGCTTATCGGCTCCCGCAGCGGGCCTGCAGGCAACATTTTCTGATTACCCAGCCCCATCGTGCCATCAATCACAGCCAAATAAATATCCGCCTGCAAACGCCGGCTTTGATACCCGTCATCCATAATAATGACATCTGCACCCTCGCGCGCAGCCAGCCGCGCGCCTTCCAAACGATCACGCGCCACATAAACAGGGCCATACGCCGCCAGTAATAACGCCTCTTCGCCGACCTCTTCCGCATTATGACGCGCAGGATCAACGCGCATTGGTGCCTCGTTCGTGCCGCCATAACCGCGCAACAAAAACGCAGGCGCGCGCGCCATCTTGCACTCTTGCATGACACTTAAAAGTGCCATCGCCGTTGGCGTTTTCCCTGATCCGCCCGCATTTAAATTACCGATGCAAATAATCTTTACGCCGTCCAGTTTTTCCGGCGATTTTAGCGCACAATGCACTGCGCGCCCGACCCCATAAGCAACAGATAACGGACTCAACAACGCAGATAACAAGCTCCCTTGCGGGCGATACCAAAAAGATGGCGTTTTTATTTTCATTCGGCTTTTTCACCCTCTTTATTGAATGCATCATCAGTGAGCTGCCACAAGCGGTCCTCTACATGCTGCAAGATACCGTCTTTTGCCGCGACAAAATCGGCGCCCTTTAATTGCAGCGCCGCCAGCGCATCCTCATGCCCAAACAAATGATACAGCGCATCATAAAGCTCATCTGACTTTTGCAAAATCTTCGCCGCGCCGCGCCCCTTCATCTCGTCAAATATTTCTTGCTGATAACGCACATGCGCACCGCTGAGAACGGCTGCGCCTAATTGCGCTGCCTCAATCGGGTTATGACCGCCGCCGCCATCATCACTAAATGAACGGCCAATCATAGCAATGGGCGCGAGCCTGTAAAACAGGCCAAGCTCGCCCATCGTATCGACGATATAAATGTGATCTTTTTCACCGGGCAAAGATTTGCCCTCACCGCGGACACAATGCGCAAGATCTGCCTCCTGACAAATCTCGACAACTTCATCGCGGCGATGCGGGTGGCGCAGCGCAATAATCGTCAGCAAATCAGGATATTGCGTTTGCAAACGCTGATGCACCTGCATGGCGAGCGCCTCTTCCCCGCTATGCGTGCTTGCATACACCCAAACTGGGCGCCCCTTAACACTAGCCTTCAGATCATCAAGATCGTCTTGGTCGCACGGCAACGGCAAGGCGCTGTATTTAATATTACCGCTGACAACAACCTTACGCGCGCCCAGCGCCTCAAAGGCTTGTCCATCACGCGGTGTCTGCGCAAAAATCATTGAAAACGTCTGAAGCAACGTTCGCGCCGCGCTTTTCACCATGCCCCATCTTTTGCCTGATCGCTCAGACAGGCGCGCATTCAACAGCACCGCTGGGATATCCCGCGCTGCTAACGTACGCAGCATATTCGGCCAAAGTTCGGACTCCATCCAAATCACAAAGTCAGGGTGCCAATGCGCGACAAAACGATCAACCCAATCAGGGCGGTCCAATGGATAATACTGATGGAAGGCACGCTCGGGCAGCTTTTGCGCCATCAGCTTGGCTGATGTAACCGTTCCCGTCGTCACCAACACCTGCGCATCCGCATAACGCGCCAAAATATCATGTATCAGGCGTAAGGCTGATTGCGACTCGCCAACGCTGGCGGCGTGCACCCAGAATAATGCAGCGCATTCAGGGCGCGGACGTCCCGCCACACCGCGGCATTCATCAATGCGCGCTTCTTCTTCACGCCCCTGTTTTACGCGGCGCGCCAGTATGTAGTCAAACAAAGGCGCCAGTAAAACAGTCAAAAATCGGTAGGTTTTTAAAAACATCGTTAAAATTTATAAACAAAATGTCCTGATAATGATAGGATATAAAAAGAGACAATCAACAAAATAGCAGCCATTTCATGAAACGGATCTATCCATCCTTTAAACGCAAGAAGACAAAAAACGATGTCATCAAACAAGCGCAAAAGCTGCGCGCGCAAATGATGGAAGAACATGGCGACATTTTCAAAGAACTACAGCGCCATGCAGAGCAAATGCATAACGGCCCAGTGCTATCCTCGGACACACCTGAAAGCACACAACAAAACGCACCCAAAACGCCGATAGATGGTGAAAAAGTCGACACTCAAAAGAACATGCGCACCATTTTAAAATTCATCGATGGGCATGTTTCTACCGGAGAAAAAGACGTCTTTACAAAAAAGATTTTCGACATGATCCGTGACAAACAAAAATCATAAAAAAACAGGGCAACCATCGCCGCCCTGCTTCTTTTGATTTCAAATGACAAAGATTACTCAGCTTTTTCTTTATGCTCTTTCATCTTTTCTTTGTGTTTTTTCATTTCATCTTGCATTTTTTTATGGCCTTCCTTCATTTCTTCTTTGGTCAGGAAACCATCACCATCTGTATCCATCTTTTCAAATTTCTTGGCATGCATGGCCATAAATTCTTTTTTCGAAATTTTCTTATCACCATCCAAATCAAACTTTTTCATGATAGGCGGCTTACCTTTTCCAGGACCGTGTTCGCCATCTTCTTTGTGATGGTCTGCCAATGCTGGCATCGCAACAAAGCCTAAAACGGCAAATGCACAAACAGTCGTCATAAATTTCGTCATTATTCTCTCCTTGTTTTACAAAGACGCGCATCATTGCATCGTCTTTTAATAAACGATTACACAGTAAGATAGTGTCGAAAAAAGAAATTTAAAGGGCTGCTACGTCAAAGAAAATACGGTGGCCACGATTTTTATCAGGGCGAACAAAGCCTGACATAATCATGCGTGATGGCTGCTTCAAAGAGATTTCAAGCGTCACATCGTGATCTTTGCTTTCAGAAACCTCATAGCTTTGGATCAATGGGTGATCATCAAAATACTGTTTTGTTTCAAGGTTCCAGTTCGCACCGTTAATATGCACAGTCAAAATACTGTTAACGTTATTCAGATCATAATCAAATTTGGCTGCGGCGCTTAGATCAAGAACCAAGCGTGTTTTATCCTCATAGTCACCCATGCGCATATTCACAACGCTTAACTGATCGTCCAAAACATCGGCGTCCAAACCCGCAATTTCAAATGTCTCTTCCTGCGTTTCTTCAGGCAAGATTTCTTGAACCTTCGTGCGACGGCCAAAAGCATTATCCAAGAACGCCGCCATGCGCATTGTCGAAAATACTGGTTTTGGGGCCATCACAGGCGCCAAGCCTTCAGCTATTTTCGGCAAAGCATCAATCAAACGGCCTGCTTCAGCCACCTGAAAGACAGAGGCATCAGGCAACATTGATGGTTTTCCGCCCGGCGCAGGAATACCTGCCGCGCCAGAAACGCTGCTCAATGAGGCAACTTTAAAGGATGACGGCGCATAAAGCGATGAAGCAGAAAGGCTCACCTCACGATAATGTGAAGGTGCCATCATATCTGCGCGGCGCAGATAATCTGTATAAGGCAAATGCCCCTTTGTCTGAGATGGATTAACGCGACCACGCGCAGCCATATGACGCTCGGCAGGTAACATCTTCTTCATGTTCAAACCAGCGAAGCTAATAAACCCGTCAGCCGCCAATAACTTTTCAGAAGAAACATGCCATTTCATTTTATCAACGACACTCACTTTTTGCTGACCATTTTGATCAACTCCACAGCCAGATACGCCTAATGAAAGGGCAAAGATAAACGTGATACGGAACAGGTTTCTCATACTCAAACTACTACGATATTATTAAATTAGGCACAATATAGACTCAATCATTTCAAAACTTCAAGACAATCTAAAAACTTATTCAGAGGAAAATATTTAAGAAGCCGATTTTAATGCGTAACCTTTTTCTTTCTCATGCGAATATAGGAAAGAATATTGTAACTACATTAACATATAAGGATCATAAAATGAACAAAACACTCAATACACTTTTGGCCGGAGCTGTCGCACTAACAATTGCTGGCGCTGCATCTAACGCATCGGCGGCTGATGGACACGGCACCAAAGACGGACAAGAAAAATGCTACGGCGTTGTGAAGGCTGGCATGAATGACTGCGCTTCAGCAGATGGCAAGCATGGCTGTGCAGGAATGGCCAGCATGGACGCCAGCCCAAATGAATGGGTATCCCTACCATCAGGTGTGTGCGATAAGCTTGCAGGCGGATCAACCAAGCCGAAGAAACACTAAAGCAAAGTGATGTCAATGCGTTCACCAACACGAAACGCCAAAGAACACCATCCACCGGCGCATTTGCCGGTGGGTATTGGCATGCGCGCAGCGCATTACGATGACATCATTAACACAAAAACCAGCAACCTTTTTGGGTGGATCGAAATCCATCCCGAGAATTACTTTGGCGGTGGCCTTCATAAAGACGCCCTCAAACGGGCTTGTGAAAAATACCCGCTCAGCCTTCATGCGACGGGGCTATCACTGGGATCAGACCAACCTGTTTCTCAAAATCATCTCGAT
>Ga0256829_1000588_pt1 | contig 35669 bp, 27 predicted proteins | sample 131447metaG_FD_185979 | JGI IMG/M metagenome (GOLD analysis project Ga0256829, IMG submission 185979) | Hydrothermal vent microbial communities from Lau Basin, Pacific Ocean - 131-447 | ecosystem: Environmental > Aquatic > Marine > Hydrothermal vents | place: Pacific Ocean: Lau Basin | collected... | reverse complement strand
GTTCTAGCGTTTTTAGCCCGCGCAAGATGAGCATTGCATTGAACGGCGCCAGCACCGCGCCGGTCATATCTTTGACCCCGACCATGCGAACCTCAGCCATATCTTCTGAGGAGCCGACAGCGATGCCCGCGACCAAATCTCCATGTCCGCCGAGATATTTGGTTGCCGAGTGCACGACCACATCGGCGCCATGCTCAATCGGTCTGGTTTGAACCGGGGTTGCATATGTGTTGTCGACGACGGTTTTCGCGCCTCGTCGCCGCGCGATTGCGCTGATCGCGGCGATATCGACCAGGCGCATGTTTGGGTTGGCCGGGGTTTCGAAATAGACGACTTTGGTTCGCGCTGTCATCGCGGTTTCGAGCGCTAAAGGGTTTGTCAGATCGACATGTCGGACCGTGATCCCAAACCGGCTCAAGCCGTGCTGAAAATACGAGAATGTGCATCCATACAGTGTCTTATCGGTGATGAGTTCATCACCAGCGCGCAGAAAACTCCACAGAACAGATGTGATCGCGCCCATGCCGGACGCCATGGCAACCGCAGCCTCGCCACCTTCGAGCGATGCCATTCTCCGTTCTAGCAGATCCGTGGTTGGGTTGGAGATCCGGGTGTAGATATGCCCTTCGGCTTCGCCGGCAAAACGGGCGCCGCCTTGCTCGGCTGTTTCGAACGCGAAAGTAGAGGTCATGTGAAGCGGCGGCGTCAGGGCGCCTTCTGCATCAAGCGGATCATATCCGTGATGGATTGCACGGGTTGAAAAGCCGCTCTTGGAATCATCAATCATGTCACCCTCCATGTGCGCTAGAATAGTCCAGAACCTGGCGCAGGGGTTTCCAAAATCATCCATGTAATCCATAATTATTGGCAGGAACTGCTAAGGATGAGCGTTTGGATAGCAAGGATCGTCAAATCGTGCAGGCGTTGCAGGCAGAAGGTCGTTTGACCAATCAAGACCTGTCAGAGCGCGTGAACCTCTCCCCGAGCCCCTGCTTGCGGCGGGTCAGAATGCTTGAGGAGCAGGGGGTGATCAAAGGCTATACGGCTGTCGTGGATCAAAAAGCATGGGGGCTGCCAGTCACGATCTTCATTCGCATCAAGCTCGAACGGCATGGCGATGCAGCCGTGTCCAAGTTCGAAAAGGCCATCCAGAACATGCCGCAAGTTGTGGATTGTTGGTTGATGACGGGGCGGTCAGATTACCTCTTACGGGTGATCGCGTCGGACCTGGACGATTATGAGCGTTTCGTTCGGCGCGAGTTGCAGCGCGTCCCGGGCATAGCGAGCATTGATACCAGCTTTGCCTATGGCAGTGTCAAACACGCGCAAGTCTTGCCCGTGCAACCCGCCTAAGACGACTCGCTTTCCGCTTTCCAACGCGCCCGAATTTCTTCGGTGCGATTGTGCGCGCCATCAGGGCTCCAGCCCGGCGCATTCGCGGCGCGCTTCAGCCAGGTCAGTGGACGCAGCCCATCCGACCAGCAATCTTTCATCAGGCCTACGAATTCATGATAGGCGACGACAATCGGATTGTAGGTGTTGAGTGGTTTGACGATGCCATAATTGGGCTTGTCGTCTTCGCGCTCGGGAGTGAAAGAGCCGAACATCTTGTCCCAGGTGATAAAGACGCCAGCATAATTGGCATCCAAATATCGCGGGTTCGTTGCATGATGAACGCGGTGATGGCTCGGCGTGTTGAAAATCGCCTCAAACCAACGCGGACATTTATCGACAGCTTCTGTGTGGATCCAGAATTGATAGACGAGGTTGATGCCACCCGCGAGGCCAATCATGGCAGGGTGAAATCCAAGCAGGACAAGCGACCATCCGAGTACAATCAGCCCCGTAAATGGGCCGAACCAAGGCTGCCGCAATGCGGTCGTTAGATTGTAGTGCTTGCTGGAATGATGTGTGACGTGCTCCATCCAGAACCAGCGGATGCGATGCGCGAACCGATGCTTCCAGTAGTAGACGAAATCATACAGCACAAACACAATCAGGAAGCTCCACCATGTGTTCGGCATGGTCATTACGCGGTAGGGCCAAACCAGCATCATGATCCAAATCGCGGCGACGCCGGTAAGTGTTCCCACAATCGCATTGCCGAGCCCCATCGCCATGCTGGTGATCGCGTCGGCGGTCTCGTAACGCCCGTTGGCGCGACCGGTTTTTACCGACCACCACTCAATCGCGACAGAGAGAACGAAGAAGGGCGCGAAGAGCGCTTCGATAGGGATGTCGCCAGGCATGGGTTACGCAGTGATGCTTTCTCTCGCAGCTGAACGGATCATATCGCTCGCTTTTTCTGCAATCGCAATAGTTGGTGCATTGGTGTTGCCGCTAACCAGGCGTGGCATCACCGAGGCATCAACGACACGCAGACCTTCAACCCCGCGCACACGCAATTGGTCATCGACAACTGCCATCATGTCACCATCAGGTCCCATCTTGCAGGTGCCAACTGGGTGATAGATTGTGCCGCCGGTTTCGCGGGCATATTCCAGCAATTCGTCATCTGATTGCAGAGCCTCGCCTGGCTCCAATTCGTGCTCGATATAACGCGCGAGTGCCGGTTGCGCTGCCAAGTCACGGGCCCAGCGCAGACCTGCAACGGCCGTCTGTTGATCAAGTGGATCGTACAAATAATTTGGGCGAATGGCCGGGTGGGCATCATGCTTGGCGGATTTGATATGTACGCTGCCGCGGCTCTCTGGGCGCAATTGGCAAGGCGCAATTGTTAGACCAGGTTGTTTTTCCAGTTCCATATCACCCGTCTCGCTCATTTTCTGCAGGTCCATGGTGGCTGGCAAAATATGATACTGAACATCTGGCGTTGCGAGCTCTGGACGGGTTTTGATAAACGCCGCCACATGCGCCGCCGACAAGGTCAGAAGGCCTTTGCGTTGAATGAGGTATTTGAACACTTCACCAATCATCGCCAAACCGCGCGACTGTTGGTTCACAGACGGACTGCCAGATTTCATTCGGTAGCGATTGCCGATGACGAAATGATCCTGCAGGTTTTCGCCAACACCCGGCAGCGCCGAGACGGTTTCGATCCCTTGCGCGTTTAACAGGTCGGGATGACCGATACCTGACAGTTCCAGCAGCTGTGGGCTGTTGATCGCGCCGCCCGCCAGAATGACCTCACCACGTGCTTTCGCGGTCTTTGTTTGGCCGCCTTGGGTATACTCCACGCCAACCGCGCGCTTTCCTTCAAACAGAACTCGGGCTGCGAGCGCCTTGGTTTCGATCTGCAAGTTTTGTCGCTTTTTGGCCGGGTTAAGATAGGCGACAGCGGCGCTGCAACGACGACCATTTTTAACGGTAAGCTGATAGTAAGCGACGCCTTCCTGATCTTCCCCATTCACATCGCGGTGGGGCAGGCCCAAGGCTTTCCCGGCTTCGATGACAGCGTCTGAAACAGGGTGCTTCTCGGTGACGTCTGAGACATTGAGAGGGCCGCCTTTTGCGTGACCGTCCATGCCATCGCGTTCTTGGTGCTGACTGCGCAGAAAGTAAGGGTGGAGGTCATCATAAGACCAACCACGCAGACCCAGCTGCGCCCAACCGTCATAATCCTGGCGCTGGCCGCGAATATAAAGAAGGCCATTGATCGAGGATGACCCGCCGAGGACCTTACCGCGCGGCCAGGTATGAACCCGGTCATGCGTGCCGGGATCTGGCTCTGTTTCGTAGAGCCAGTTGACTTTAGGGTCTTTCAAAGTGGTCGCGTAGCCGACAGGGATGTGGATCATTGGCGACGTATCTTTACCGCCAGCTTCAAGCAGCAGGACAGTCGATTTTCCGTCCTCGCTCAGCCGGTTTGCCAGCACACATCCGGCGCTGCCAGCGCCTACTACGATATAGTCAAACTCAGCCATTCTACGCTCCTGTGCAATCCACTTTTGGACGGGGTAATTTTATAAAGATGACACAAGCGTCACGGTTTCAAAAGGGCAACGCTGCGTCACGGTTGACGATTGCACAGAGAAACCGCTTCCTGTCGCCAGAACCAAGATAGGAGAGCGCTATGACCAGCCTCGGCGATTACGAACAAATCAAACTCGAACAAGAGGGACAGATTGCGATTCTGACCCTCGACCGTCCGGAGAAGATGAACGCTTTCACCGGCAAGATGATGTACGAGTTGCTTGATGCGTTCGATAAGACCGATGCGAATGATGACATTCGCGCCGTTATCGTCACTGGCGCAGGCGACCGAGCGTTTTGCGCCGGCGCTGATTTGTCAGAAGGCGCGAAGACTTTTGATTATGAGGCGCGTGCTGACACAGGTGAAGCTGGACGAACCAACAAGATCGACATCCAACGCGATGGCGGCGGACGTGTGACGCTTCGAATTTTTGACAGCTTGAAGCCTGTGATCGGTGCGATCAACGGCGCCGCGGTTGGCATTGGTGTCACGATGCAGCTGCCAATGGATATTCGGATTGCGGCAGATAGTGCGCGTTTTGGATTCGTGTTTAACCGCCGCGGGATCAATCCAGAAGCGGCGTCCAGCTGGTTCTTGCCACGCTTGGTCGGCATCCAGCAGGCTTTGGAGTGGTGCTATTCCGGCCGTGTTTTCCCAGCTGAAGAAGCGCTGAAAGGCGGGCTCGTCCATTCTGTGCATCCGCAAGCCGATCTAATGACGGTGGCGCGCGCTATGGCGAATGAGATTGCGGAGAACACCGCGGCGGTCTCGACCACGCTGACCCGTCACATGATGTGGCGCATGCTCGGCGCGAGCCATCCAATGGAAGCACATATCGTCGACAGCGCAGCGATCTATTCTCGTGGTCAGACCGAAGATGCGCGTGAAGGTGTGATGAGTTTCCTCGAGAAGCGTAAGCCGGTCTATCCGGTCAAAGTCTCTGACGGCATGCCAAGCTTCTTCCCTTGGTGGGACGAGCCAGAATTCGACTGGATTGGCGAGTAAGCCTTAGGTCACTGCAGCGTCGAGCAAGAGGTAAGTCGCCAATCGCGCACTCGCATTCTTGTTCGACGCGTGCGTATTCTCAAGCGCGTTGAGGGCGTCCGATTCTTCGAGCGCCAGGAAGTCACGCGCGAGCGTCATCATTTCGAGATTACCCCGAAGTCGCTGGCGCACCCGTTCGACCTGGCGGCCAACTTGCTGATTGATCGCAGAACGTCGCTGGCTTTCGCCTTTGCGCGCCGCGACAGCGATTTTCTTCTTGTCTTTCGGGCGAAAGATGTCGGTCAATTTGATCCCGGACTCTTGTAACTGACCAAGCAAGGCTTCGGCGGTTTCTTCGCGCGACAGGATTGAGCGTTCGTCGCGTTCCATGTCGGCGATAATATCACTCAGCGACTCACCGGATTTCGGTGGCCGTGCAGAGGCGACAGGTTTTTCCAGACGGACCGGTGCATCATCTTCGCTGAACACGTCATCTGCATCAATGGTGCCGCCATTGCTGCCATTTGAGAGCGGCGCATCCGGAGTGGTTTCCGATAACTCTTCCTCGTCCATCATGGCTTTCGCCATACGATTGGCGCTGGCTTCAAACAGGTCTTCCTCGACCGCGCGCGAGGGCGATTGAATGACCGGCTGAGCTTTTGTGTCTGTTTCTGTTTTGGGTTCGGTCTCGAGGATCGGCTCATCTGCTGTGTCCGCTGCAACTGGCGGCTCAGGCGCGACGCGTGACTCGAGTGTCTGTGTCTTCTTCAGGAGGGCATGGCTGGTATTGGTGGCGCGGCGCTCTGCGATATCCATCTCGGCGCGGGCCGCCATACCGGCGGCGCGGACGGCCGCGGCAGCTTGTTGACCAGCTTCTTTCAGTTCGGCGAGCGCGCGGGCCGCCGATTCCGAAGCCTCAAAGGTTTGGTTCTGGATTTGGCTGCTCGCGTCTTTGGCACCATCGAGCGCAATCTTCACCGACTCCATCAAGCGATCACCGGTTGTTCCCGCAGCAGCTGCGGCGAGCTCTCCGGCGCGCGCCGCGGTTTCAACGGTTTTGCGTGATTGCTCCAGTTTTTCTTCCATCCGCGCAATGGCGAAGAGCAAGGTCTCGTTGCGCTCACCTGCTTCGGCGGCGAGCGTGTCCATGGCCGAGATCTTTTGGGCGAGGCTGCGCCCCGTCTGATCCAGGCTTGTCAGGCGGCCTTGCAGGGCATCTTCGGCGGCGCTGACTTCCGTCGCAGCCGCTTTCGCCGAGTCCACCATCAAGCGCGCCTGTTCCGGAATGGCTTCATTCAGCAGGTCTGTTTGTTCACGCAGATCTTTCGCGAGCTGTTCGAGCCCATTGCGCTCATTGCCAAGTCGGGCAGCTAGCTCGCGGGCATTGTCGGCGCTGGCATAGGTGACCGACTCGAGGCGCTGGCGTTCGTCGCCGATTTCAGCCGACATGGCTTTCATTGCCGACAGAGCATGGCCCATTGAGCGATCGACCTCAGCAGAGGCGTTCGACATCTCACCGGCAAAAGTCCTGGCCTCGTCCGCCATGGACTCAGCTGGAAGCAAAAGCCGTGCAGCAGCTTCGAGAACGAGAGCGTTTGCCGCTGTTGAGCGAGCTTGCTCACGCGCCAACATTCCGGCGAGGACCAACATCAGGCCAGGCAGAATGATTGCGATCAAACCGGCTACAACCAGGGTCGGGTCGAGGGCGCCAATTGTCTCGGAGCCGAGCATAGCAACCGTTCCAACCAGGGCCGCAACCCACCACAAAAAGGCCAAGCCCAAGCCGCCCCAAGCCAGCCAGCCGGAGGCTTTTTGCGCGGCTTGCAAGCGTTCAATGGCGTCAGACGGTTTCATTTTTTCGGGGATCGGTGCGTCACTCATGGTCTTTAGTATAAGCTAGACTGGGGCAAAAATGCGAGACCTCCCCGCATTTCAAGCTTGTCATGCTTGCAATGGTTACACCATTTTGATCCATTGCGAAATGGTATCTCTGTTAATGTGCGGAAATGATTGCATATTTTTGATGCTTTTGATCCAGTGAATCGCGCCTCTGCAGCGTGCATCGCGAATGCGTTTCGTCGTCTCTTTCAATCTTCGGGAGATTTTCTGCTGAGCCCACTCGCGTAATGGGGGAGTTGCAAGCAGCCAGGAGGTCAGGTTTGACCGCATCGCCGCGCCCGGATTTTATGTGATTAAAATCGCACTCACAGAGAATTGCAGACGGTCCCGCTCAAGAGGGCTTGCTTTGTTGTGATTGCAATGGTTTTGCAGGCCAACCAAACTGGTTGCGCACAAGAAACGAAAACGTGTCGATTGACACGTGCAGGAATCGACCCATGTTCAGGCCGTTTGCGCGCTCGGCGGCGATGGCGAACACGGCTCAAGGAGAGGACTAACCATGGCAGCGCTGGACACCCATTCAAAAATTGATCTGATCGGCTTCAACCTGAAAATGCTGGCGCGCGGCCAAAAGCGCTCGCTGCTCATCAGTGCCGGCGCGTCGGAAGACAAAGAGTTCTTGCTCGATGCGTGCCGCAAGATGTCAGATATCGGTGTCGGTCTTTATGCAACGCCTGGAACGCACCGTTTCCTCGCAGAGAACGGCGTTGAGTCGATCGCCGCGCGCAAGATTTCCAGTGACGAAGAGCCTAATATCAAAACTTTGATCCAGGACGGCAAAGTTGATTTCGTTGTGAACATCCTCACTGGCGACACGACGTATGATGAAGCCTCCGATGCAGCCAGCATTCGCTCTCTTTCAGTCAAGCATGGCATCCCGCTTTATACCGACCGTCAGGTGGCGCGCGACACGATCGAGCTGGTCCTTTCAGACCTGCAAGAGGGCACTTATTCCTACAAAATGGGCAGCGAAGATCGCCCTTGGGATTTGCGTACGCGCTTCCTCGAGCTCGTCCGCGAGCGCGGTGGTTGGTCAAACCATCATGGCCATTTCGACAAGGCCTATCTCATCTCTCCTGAAAACCTGGCGCTCGGCTTTGCCGATATGGAGAAGAAGTGGGAACTCTACCGCCACCTGAAAGAGAACTACACGCACGAAGACCTCGTCGAGCGGATCTCGCGCGCGCTGCAAACCGTCGTCGATCAAGGCTCACAATATTGCCGGACCATGGTTGATGCTGACAGCATTATTGGTCTCAAACCGATCCATGCTGCGGTCGAGGTGAAAGAGCGTTTCAAAGACAAAATTCGCTTTGAAATCGGGGTTCAACCGCTGGAGGGTGTCTTGGACGAGGCCTCTCGCGAGCAATATATCGAAGCTTGTAAACTGGCAGATTTCTGCGGCGGCTTGCCGTCTCGCGATCGTCCGCAGGAAGAGAAACATCTCGACATCGTCATGGAGACGGCGAAAGAGCTCAACAAGATGGTTGAGGTCCATGTCGACCAAGAGAACAACCCGTTCCAGCATGAAACTGAACTGCTTTGTCTGAAGACAATCGAGCACGGCATGCAAGGCCGGGTCTATGGCATTCACTCGATCTCTGTCTCTGCAAAAGACGAGAGCGAGCAAGACCGGATTGTGGCGCTGTGTAAGGAAGCTGATGTCGGCATCGTCATCTGTCCGTCCGCGGCACTCTCGATGAAGCAGCTGCCTATGCAGGGGCCGCTTCACAACTCTATCGGACCGTTCGTGAAACTGAAAAATGCCGGTGTCCGCACCTATCTTGGCATCGACAATATTGCTGACCTGTTCATGCCAATCGTGGATGGCGACATGTGGACCGAAGTGCGCATGCTGATGGAAGCCTGCCGTCACTATGACATGGAGCAGATCGCCGACTGGGCCTGCGAACCACCGCTTCACGTGCTGAATGAGCAGGCTGCGAAAGTCGCGGCGGAGTAGGGGATAACCCTGCGGCCAGAGGAAGCATTGGGTTGCGCCTCTAACTTTGACATATAGACAGATAAGAGGCGGACCGGCGTGGCCCGCCTTTTTGTTCACGAGGCCTCATGCTCGCAGAGATTGGACAGATTGCCCTGATCCTGGCGCTTTTGATCAGCGCTCTGCAAGGATGGCTCGGGCTGCAAGGCGCGCATCAGAATGATCGCCGCGCAATGGCCTTTGCCGATCGCGCTGCCATCGCGCAGGCAATGTTCTGCGTTCTCGCATTCGTGCTCCTCGCGCACGCTTTCATGATCTCCGATTTCAGCGTGAAACTGGTCGCCACAAATTCCCACACAACCAAGCCAATGATCTATAAATTCAGCGGCACTTGGGGGAATCATGAAGGCTCCATGCTGCTTTGGGTGATGGTCATGGCGCTGTTTGGCGCGGCCATGGTTTGGTTCGGAAAGACGCTGCCATCGGGCCTGCGGGCGCGGGCGATCGCGATCCAAGGGCTGACCACGACGGGCTTCTTGGCGTTTTTGATTTTCACCTCGAACCCGTTTGAGCGTTTGTCGCCAATCCCGGAAAATGGCGTCGGCCTCAACCCGCTTTTGCAAGACCCAGGCTTGGCGCTGCACCCGCCATTTTTGTACTTGGGTTATGTTGGGTTCTCGGTTGCGTTTTCATTCGCTGTTGCGGCCCTGATTGAAGGACGCGTCGATGCGATGTGGGCGCGCTGGGTTCGACCTTGGGTCCTGATGGCATGGAGCTTCCTGACCATCGGCATCGTGCTTGGTAGCGTCTGGGCCTATTACGAACTCGGCTGGGGCGGCTGGTGGTTCTGGGACCCGGTTGAGAATGTCAGCTTCATGCCGTGGCTCGCCGGTACCGCGCTCCTGCATTCGACCCTCGTGGCTCAGGCGCGCGGCAGCTTCATTCGCTGGACCTTATTGCTGGCGATTACCACATTCTCGCTCAGCCTGGTCGGAACCTTTATTGTCCGCTCCGGCGTTTTGACCAGCGTTCACGCATTTGCTGTCGACCCAGATCGCGGCGTGTTCATTCTCGGATTGCTGATCCTGTCCACCGGCGGCGCCCTCGCGCTTTATGCCCTGCGTTCCAACAAGATTGCGCATGGCGCGAGTTTCGAGTTTGAAAGCCGCGAAGCGGGTTTGGTGCTGAACAATATCCTGCTGGTTGTTTCGACCGCGACGGTGTTCCTTGGCACATTTTATCCGCTCGTCATTGATGCCATGACGGGCGACAAAATCACGGTCGGACCGCCATATTTTGAGCGTACCTTCGGACCGATTATGGCGGTGCTGATCCTGTTTATGGCGGTTGCCCCCTTGATGAAATGGCGCAGCGATAGCTGGCAGCGCATTCGCAAAACCTTGCTGATCATGGCGTTGGCGGCTGTGCCAATCACGCTTGCTGTCATGGTGTTTGGCAAGACTGTTTTCGGGGCGCTCGGAATGGGGCTGGCTGTCTGGTTGCTTGTCGGCACGGCCGCGAATTATGCCCGCAAGCTCCGCCTTGGGGAGACCAAGAGCACGCTGGGTAATTTGGCAAAGCGCTTCGCCTTGTTGCCAGGCGCGACCCATGGCTTTGCACTGGCGCATCTCGGCCTGGCAGTCACTACGGTAGGCGTCGTGGCGATGGGTGTTTGGGCCGATGAAGAGGTTGATCGTCTGAAACTCGGCGAGCGTATATCCGTCTCGGGCTACGAGTTCCGTTTAGAAGAGGTCGATCGCGCCCAGGGGCCAAACTTCATTGCCGAAACCGGTAAAGTGGTGATTGAACGCAATGGCCAATACGTTGCGACCCTCAACCCGGAACAACGCATGTATCCGGTGGAGCGAAACAATACGACCGAAGGTGCAATGGAGATTGGCGCGCTGAGAATCCTATATGCCGCCAAAGGGGAAGGGAACCCAGAGGACGGTTGGGTGATCAGTGTCTACTATCATCCACTGGTGATTTGGATTTGGATTGGCGCCCTGATGATGGCGTTTGGCGGCTTGGTGTCGGTTGCAGACCGGCGTCACGCCTTTGCCGCGCGGCGCGCTAAAACAGCCGCCCCTCAAGCCGTGGCAGCGGAGTAGAGAGATGAAACTGTCACGATTGCTTCCGGTCGGCCTGTTTGGCGTGTTGGTGATCTTCCTTGCGATTGGGCTCACACGTGATCCGAGCGTTATTCCGACAGAGATGATTGATCGCGAGATGCCGGACTTCGAACTGCCCGAACTGCGCGATGAGACGGCCATGGTCAGCCAGGCAGATCTGGTTGGCCAAGTCACTTTGGTGAATGTGTTCGGATCCTGGTGCGTGGCTTGCCTGCAGGAGCATCCAACTCTGATGCAGCTTTCACAAAGTGAAACCGTGCGGATTGTCGGCATCAACTGGCGCGATGATCGCGAGGATGCGCTGGCCTGGCTGGCAAAGCATGGCGATCCTTATCAAGCGATTGTCTTTGATGCGGAGAGTGAGCTGGTCATTGAAATCGGGGTAACTGGCGCGCCGGAGACCTTTGTCCTCGATGCATCCGGCCGCATTCGATACAAGCAAATCGGCCCGATAACGCCTGAAGTCTGGACCCGAACCATTGTTCCGGTGATCGAGGCGATCGAAAGTGAAGCGGTTTCATGAAACGGCTGATCATTCTTCTATTGACCGTTCTATGGGCGTTCGCTGTCGCCACGGCGCAAGACGCGGGCCCTGAGACGCCTGAAGATATCGACGCGCGCACAGAGGCGATTTCGAAGACGCTGCGCTGTGTCGTGTGTCAGAACCAATCGATCTATGACTCGAATGCGCCGCTGGCGGAAGATATGCGCAATCTGGTCCGCAAACGGGTCGAAGCAGGCGACACCAATGATGAGGCACGCGAATATTTGCGGGAGCGGTATGGCGATTACGTCTTGATGTCGCCGCCGCTGCAGATGAATACACTCTTGCTTTGGACCGGACCGGTATTCTTGGTCTTTATCGGGCTCATCTGGTTCATCCTTCGGCTCCGAGCTGGCCAAGCCACGCCGCAGCGCCAAGGCCTTAGCGAAGCCGAGAAAGCCCGAGTCGCTGAAGCGCTTCAGGACACGCCGAGCGCAAAATGATCTGGTTTATCTTCCTCATTCTTCTGCTCGCGACTTGCGCGTATCTGATCTTCCCATTCGTGCGGACACAGGGTGATCAAGCGCCTGGCGCTTTGGATGAAGCCAAGCAACAGCGGGCAAATGTGGATCTCGATGAGGCGGCGGGTCGTTTAAGCGCTGATGCCGCTCAAGAAGCGCGTGATGCCCTTGATCGCCGAATACTCGACTTGCTCGATAGTCCCGAGAAAATTGCGTCTGAGCGCCGGTTCAAGTCTGCGGTGATGGCGATCGTTCCAGCGGTTCTGCTGATCGGCGGCGTCGGCGTTTACACGCAAGTCGGTAGCCCAGGCTTACAGCCGATCAGCTTCGCCGAATTTCAGGCGCAGCAAGCCGCGAATCTTCCTGATACGCTCGAAGGATTGGTGGTGGAGCTGAAAAACCGGCTTGCGGAAGATCCTAATCCCCCTGCGGATGGTTATGTCTTGCTGGCGCGGTCTTATTTGCGTCTTGGGCGCGTCGAGGATGGGCTCGCCGCGTATAATGTCGCCATCGATCTCTCACAGGGCGATGAGAACATTGTCGGCGAGCGTCAACGGGTCCTGCAAATGTTGCAGGAACGTGCTGCGGCGCCCGCCATCGATCCGGAAGCGCGGGCTCGGATAGAGGCGATGACGCCTGACGAACAGGCGGTGATGATTGAAGGCATGGTCGAGGGGCTGGCTGTCCGACTCGAGCAAGATCCGAATGATATTGAAGGCTGGCTGCGGTTGATTCGGGCGCGCGTCGTCATGGGCGACATGGCGCAAGCACAGCGCGATCTGGATGCCGCCTTGCAAGTTTTCCCGGCTGGCACCGAACAAGGCGCCATGCTGCAAAACCTCGCGGCGGAGCTGTTGCCGACCGCATCTGAGGCCCCGGATCAATAAGACAAGCTGCACGGAATAGGCGAGGTGTATTGACACCGCTGTCACGTATTGCGTAGAGCTACCTGAGGACGAGCACGAACTCGCTCCAGGGAGGAAAACAAGTCATGTCTTTGGACACCATCGATCTGGTGATTGTCGGCCTATATGCGGTCGCGCTCTTCGCCATTGCTATTTTCGTGTCCCGCGAACCCGCGGGCGAGACAAAAGATACTGAGGATTACTTCCTCGCGGGCAAAGCGCTGCCATGGTGGGCGATTGGGGCATCCTTGATTGCCGCAAACATTTCCGCCGAACAGATTATCGGCCAGTCGGGGCAGGGCTTTGTGGTCGGACTCGCAATCGCAGCCTACGAATGGCAGGCAGCATTGGTCCTGATCATTGTCGCGGCGTTCTTCCTGCCGATCTTCCTGAAGCGCGGGATCTATACGATGCCGCAATTCCTCGAGACCCGGTTTGGCCCGAGCGTGAAGACGATTATGGCGGTGTTCTGGATCTTCCTGTTTACCGCTGTGAACCTGACCACAGTGCTGTATGGCGGCGCGCTTGCGATCCAGGCCGTGACCGGGCTCGGCGTGTTTACCGGTATGGCGATGCTAGCCGGATTTGCGCTCCTCTATTCCCTGTATGGCGGTCTGAAAGCGGTGGCTTTGACCGACATTATCCAAGTTGTGATCCTGATCCTGGGCGGTTTTGCGATCACGATCCTAGTGCTCTCCATGGTCGGCGGTGACCGCGGCGCGATGGGCGGTTTGAACACGCTAATGGGCGAGTTGCCCGGGCATTTCGAAATGATCCTCGACCGCGATCATCCAAGCTATGGCAACTTGCCGGGCATCTGGACGCTACTCGGTGGTCTTTGGGTGCTGCACTTCTCTTATTGGGGCTTCAACCAGTACATCATTCAAAGAGCGCTTGGGGCTGAGAATTTGGCAGAAGCGCAAAAGGGACTCGCCTTTGCGGCGCTTCTGAAATTCCTCATTCCGCTGATCGTTGTGATCCCAGGTATTGCTGCGCTCTGGCTCGCCCAGAACGGCTTGCAGGGGCTCAGCGAAGAAGCCCTCAGCGCGAAACCTGACAGCACCTATGGCGCCCTGATGGCGCTCATGCCGGTCGGTATTCGAGGCCTGATCTTTGCGGCATTGGTCGCGGCGATTGTGTCCTCGCTCGCCTCGATGATCAACTCAATCTCGACCATCTTCACGATGGATATCTATCGCGATTATGTCGCCAAGGATCGCGCCGAAGGACACTATGTTCTGATTGGCCGGGTCACAGCGGCGACGGCGATGTTGATCGCGCTGTTCCTGGCCATCCCGCTGCTGGGTGGTGGCACAAGTATCTTCCAGACCATTCAGGAATATACCGGCTTCGTTGCGCCAGGCATCGTGGCAGTCTTCCTGCTCGGGTTCTTCTGGAAACGGACCAATACAGCCGGCGCCTTTGCGCTGCTTATCTCTTCTGTTGTGCTGTCGCTGCTCTTCTTCACCGCGTCCGGTTCGGATGGCGGCGGTGTTGCAGCGGTCCTTGGTCCAATCTTCAATCCAATCCTCGGCCTGGCGGACTTTGATGTCACCAATATGCCGTTTGTGGTGCGGATCTGGTTCATCTTCTTGATCTGCGTGATCATTGGTGTGGTCGTCTCGCTTCTGACCCCGCCGCCAGAAGAGCATCAGCCAGTTCAATTGGGCGATATCAGCTTTGCTACGACGACGACGTTCAAAGTCTCGGCAGGTGCTGCGATCGCTATCCTGATCGGCCTGTACGCGGCGTTCTGGTAAGTCTTAGCAGCGTCACTGTTCAAGTGACGCTGCGAGAACATTTGCCAAGGCCCCCTCTGTGCGCCAGTTAAAGCGCAACAACTGTTAGGAGGGTGCCATGGCAACTGGCCGCGAATTTGACGTCATCGTTTACGGATCAACCGGCTATACTGGCCGCTTGGTCGCAGAGTATCTGTCTAAGACCTATGGAGTTGGCGGCGACGTCACCTGGGCCATGGCAGGCCGCAGCGCTGAAAAGCTGGCGGCGGTGCGCGATGAGATTGGCGCGCCAGCGGATACACCGTTTGTTGTGGCTGATGCGAATGACGCTGCCAGCCTGAAGGCGATGGTTGAGCGGGCTGGCTGTGTCTGTACGACGGTCGGTCCTTACCAGCTTTATGGGGAAGCCTTGGTCGAGGCCTGCGCGGCGGCCGGAACTGACTATGTCGATCTGTGCGGCGAGCCAGCCTGGATGCATCAGATGATCCAGAAGCATGAAAGCGCGGCCCAAGCGAGCGGTGCCCGGATTGTCTTCTCGTGCGGTTTTGACTCAATCCCATTCGATCTCGGCGTATGGTTTACCCAAGAGGCAGCGAAAGAGCGGTTCGGAAAGCCAGTGCCACGCATTAAAGGCCGCGTCCGCAAGATGCAGGGCACGTTCTCTGGTGGTACAGCTGCGAGCTTTAAAGCAACGATGGCGTCTGTCGGCAAAGACCCGTCTTTGCTCGGCGTTCTGCAAAACCCATTCAGTTTGACCATGGGCTTCCAAGGCCCGGATCAGCCGCACGGTATGAAACCGGTTGAAGATGCTGACATTGGCAGTTGGTCTGCGCCTTTCATCATGGCCTCCATCAATACCAAGAACGTACACCGTTCAAACGCGCTGATGGGGCACGCCTATGGTGAGGATTTCGTCTATGATGAAATGATGCTGACCGGCCCTGGCGATGAGGGCAAAGCGGCCGCAGAAGCGATTGCCAGCATGGACATGATGGGCGGCGACGATGGCCCGAAGCCAGGCGAAGGCCCAAGCAAGGAAGAGCGCGAGGCAGGCTTCTATGATGTCATGTTCCATGGCACATCTGCCGATGGCCAAGTAATTGTCGCGGGTGTCACAGGCGACAAAGATCCAGGCTATGGCTCAACCTCGAAAATGATCGCGGAAAGCGCGATTTGTCTCGTCAAAGATGAGACCGGCACACCTGGCGGTATTTGGACGCCCGCGCCGGCAATGGGCGGTCACATCGTCAAACGCCTGACCGAGAAAGCCGGTCTGACTTTCACCGTCGAGAACTAGTCAACCAGCCCTAGTCTTAGCCCTCATCCTGAGCGAAGTCGAAGGACGAGGGCGGAGATTATCGGCGTGGGGATCATCCTTCGACTTCGCTCAGGATGAGGTCTAGTTGGTAACCACTTTCACCGTTGAGGCGGCGCGGCTGGCTTTGGCTCGCGCTGCCTCAATTGTTTCTGCGTGGGCAATCGCGACGCCCATGCGTCGTTTCTCGTAAGACACTGGCTTACCGAACAGGCGAAGCTGCGTGCCAGGCTCGGCAAGGGCTTCGGCGACGTTTTCGAACGCCACGCCTTCAGCTTCCACGCCGCCATAAATGACCGCGCTCGCGCCGGGGCGGTTCAAGCTAGTATCGACGGGAAGACCGAGGATTGCACGGGCGTGCAGCGCAAACTCACTTTGGTCCTGGGTTGATAGCGTGACCAGGCCAGTATCGTGTGGCCGCGGGCTGACCTCGGAGAACCAAACCTCGTCGCCTTTGACGAACAGTTCGACACCGAACACGCCAAGTCCGCCAATATCATCGGTCACCTTGCGCGCCATGCTTTGTGCGGCCTCGAGCGCGGCTTGGCTCATTGGTTGCGGCTGCCAGCTCTCAACATAGTCGCCGCCCTCCTGGCGATGTCCGACCGGGGCGCAAAAGCTTGTGCTGTCTCTGTGTCGAACGGTGAGGAGGGTGATCTCATACTCGAAATCCACAGCGCCTTCGACAATAACGCGAACCTGATTGCCGCGCCCAGCGGTCAGCGCGTGATCCCAAGCGGCTTGAATATCAGCGGCGCTGTCGACTTTGGACTGACCTTTTCCGGACGAGGACATGACCGGTTTGACGAATACCGGATAGCCAATTTTGTCCGCTTCGGTGGCGAGTGTTTCGGCATCGCTGGCAAACGCATAAGGGCTGGTCTTCAAGCCGAGGGTTTCAGCGGCGAGGCGGCGAATGCCTTCGCGGTCCATGGTCAGCTGTGTGGCGCGCGCGGTTGGGATCACGGTGGCGAGGCCGCTGGCTTCAATCGCCGCCAGTTCGTCCGTCGCGATGGCTTCGATTTCTGGCACGATCAAGTCAGGGCGTTCTTGCTCGATCACAGCGCGCAGCGCCGACGCATCCGTCATATCGATGACGTGCGCGCGATGCGCTACCTGCATGCCCGGCGCATTCGCGTATCGGTCGCAGGCAATCACCTCGACCCCGAAACGCTGCAGCTCAATCACGACTTCTTTGCCAAGTTCGCCAGCCCCCAAGAAGAGGACCTTTTTCGCGCTCGGAGAAAGCGGTGTTCCGATCCGAGTCATGAGGTCGTCGCGGGTTTGTGGCGCTTTTTGATTGTGCCGGAAAAATTGAGGACCGGACGGCCATTGCCGGTGATCACGCCGCGGACAAAGGTGATGGAGCGTCCGCCGCCCATAACTTCGCCCCGTGCTTCGATCAGTTCACCTTCTTTCGCGCCGGACAGGAATTCAGACGTGAACGCAACGGTGACCCCATAGCCGTCATCTTCGCCCGTATGCGCGAGCGCGAAGAGGGAAAAGTCCGCGAACGTCATCAAGGCACCGCCATGTACCACGCCGCCAGCATTCATATGCTTTCGCTCAGCGCGGAAGGCGGCGATCATTTTTCCGTCGCTGTCTTCTTTCAGATAAAATGGTCCGGCGGCATCATGCTCAAATGGTTCATTCGGCCAGGTTGACCATCCCGCAAACTCGCCTTCAGTGATTAGCTTGGCTTCCATAAACAGCCCTCCTTGCACGGCAGTGATAGCGCGGATGTTATAATTCGCCAGCGTGACGATGCGTCAGGGTTCGACTTGGCGTGCGGCTTCGTTATTGTGGGGGATAGGAGGAACTGATCCATGGCTTTTGATCCTGAAATTCGTGACGCACTGATCGACCAGGTTCGCCGCTTTGTGCGCGAACGCTGTGTCCCAGCTGAGGCGCAAGTGGCCGAGGATGATCTGGTTCCGAGTGACCTCGTGCAAGAGATGAAAGAGCTTGGCCTGTTTGGCCTGGCGGTCCCGGAAGCCTATGGCGGGCTTGGCTTGGATATGGAGACCGAGTGTCTGGTCGGCTTTGAGCTTGGCTGGACATCACCTGCCTTCCGATCAGCTGCGGGAACAAATATCGGAATTGGCTCGCAAGCGCTCGTCTTGTTCGGGACCGAAGCGCAGAAAGAAACATATCTGCCGGGCATTGCCAGCGGCGAGATCGTCACCAGCTTTGCGCTGACCGAACCTGAAGCCGGGTCAGACGCGGGCGGTCTGCGCACGAAAGCGACGAAGGATGGCGACGATTATGTTTTGAATGGCGGCAAGCGCTATATCACCAATGCAAACGTCGCAGACCTGTTCACCGTCATGGCGCGCACCAATCCAGACGAGCCTGGCGGAAAAGGCGTCTCTGCCTTCATCGTGCCGCGCGACACAGAAGGTCTTTCTGTCGGCAAGCCTGAAAAGAAGATGGGCCAGCAAGGTGCGCATATTTGTGACGTGAACTTCGACAATGCGCGCGTGCCGTCAAACATGATGGTCGCAGGAGAAGGGGAGGGCTTCAAAGTCGCGATGAGCGTGCTGGACAAAGGGCGCCTCCATATCTCCTCGGTTTGTACGGGTATGATGGAACGCTTGATCAGTGAGATGGTCAATTATGCGATGGAGCGCGAACAGTTCGGCAAGCCGATCATGCAACATCAGCTGATCCAAGCGATGATTGCCGACAGCCAGGCCGAAGCCTATGCGGCGCGCTGTATGATCCTGGATGCCGCCAAGAAACGCGATGCCGGGGAGCCGGTCACGATGCTGGCTTCGTGCTGTAAAATGTTTGCTTCAGAAGCGGTAGGCCGTGTGGCCGATCGAGCGGTGCAAGTATTTGGCGGTGCTGGTTATGTTGCGGACTATGGCGTTGAACGGTTCTTCCGCGACGCCCGTATTTTCCGCCTCTATGAAGGCACGACACAAATCCAACAGATCATTATTGCGCGCGAGCTGAGCCGCGCTGCAAAACGCGGAGAGATTTAAATGGCCGACACAGAGCATGAGTTTACGCCCGAAGATGTTGGCCTCAACGCCGAGCGCCTGAATTATATTCCGGACTATTTCGACAGAGCATATGTGGCGGATGGCAAGCTGCCCTGCATGGCGACTATGGTTTCGCGCAATGGGCAGATCGTCCACGAATCCTACCGTGGAAACACCCATCTCGAGGGCGGCTCCCCAATTGGGCCGGACACGATTTTCCGGATCTATTCAATGACCAAGCCGATTACCTCTGTGGCGGCGATGATGCTGCACGATGAGGGGATCCTCCGGCTTGATCATGAGATTTCGCGCTACATTCCAGAGTTTGCGGACACCCAGGTTTGGGATGGCGGCGACCTGAAAGACTATAAGACCCGCGCGCCGGATCGTCCGATGACCGTCCGGGACGCGTTTACCCACACCACCGGCGTCACATATGGCTTCTTGTTCCAGCACGAAGTCGACGCTTTGTATCGCGGGGAGAAAATCGGCAACCTTGGCGAAGGTGATGGCGAAACGCTTGGCGAAATGTGCGCACGCATCGCCAAGCTTCCACTTGTCTTCAGCCCGGGCGAGCGTTGGAATTATGGCCATTCGACCGACATTCTGGGCCGCGTGGTTGAAGTCGCCAGCGGACAGACGCTCGATGTTTTCTTCCGGGAACGCATTTTTGAGCCGCTCGGCATGGTCGATACCGATTTTTATGTGCCGGAAAGCAAGCTTGACCGGCTGATGGCCTGTTACGCGAAAAATCCGGTTACCGGCGAAGTGACGATGAGCGACGGAGCAGGGGCGGACAGTAAAGCTTACAAGACGCAGCCGAAGCTTTTGAATGCGGGCGGCGGCCTGGTCTCTACCCTGCGCGATTATCACCGGTTCTGCTTGATGTTGCTGCAAGGCGGGAGCCTGGAAGGGGCGCGTCTGCTCAGCCCAAAAACGGTCGAGTTCATGCGGATGAATCACCTTCCGGGTGGCAAAACGATCAAAGAGATGGGCGACCAAACCTTCTCGGAAGCCAGAATGGAAGGCAATGGATTTGGGCTTGGCGGCTCAACCATTGTGGATGTCGCCGAGACACTGACGCCTGGATCTCCTGGCACCTTCAGTTGGGGCGGTCTTGCGAACACATTCTTCTGGATCGATCCGGTCGAGGAGATTATCGCGATCCAGGCGACGCAGATGATCCCAACAGGTTGTTACCCGATCCGGCCGCAATTCCAGCAATTGGTTTACGCCGCAGTGGACTGGTAGCCTAAAACGCGAAACATTCCGAAAGACCGCGTGTTCGCAGGGGTATTTTCTGCCTCAAAACAACTGAAATAACTTTTCACGAACTATGTCAGCGTTGTCAGTCTTGCCAAACCGCAAAAAAATCCCATGTTCCGCCGCGTAAGTCCCGAAAACGCGCCGGTGCTTGTTCCGGTAGACAGATAGCGGGTCACCCACCGGAGGATTTGAATGACGAAATTGGACAACCCGTTCCACACTTATGTAGAAGACCTATTCGCCAATCTTGGCCGAATCCGAATTCGGAAAATGTTTGGCGGTGCCGGGGTCTATTCCGGCGAAGACATGTTTGCTCTGATCGACAAGGACCGTGTCTATGTCAAATCAGACGAGCACTTAAAAGAACACCTTGAGTCAGAAGGCGGAGAGCCGTTTGAATGGACCAACCCGAACACCGGCAAGACCATTCAAATGAGCTATATGTCATTGCCCGTAAACGCACTCGATGATCGCGACGAAGCATCGGCCTGGGGCCGCAAAGCGCTGGACGTCGCCATCCAGGCCCGCCGCGCGAAGGTGAAATCTCCGCGCCGCATGACGTTCTAAGACCTAACGGTTAGCTGTTCCGGAAATTTGCCGGCCGCTTTTCAAGAAATGCCTGAACGCCTTCCCGGAAATCGGGTTGGCGTCCGGCGGTGCGCTGCGCAAAGCGTTCAGCCTGTAGCTGGCTGTCAAAGTCATTATCCTCCGCCTGCCAGACCAGATCCCGGATCATTGCCAGCGCTTGTGTTGGGCCATCCGCCAAACGTTTTGCATAGGTGCGGGCCTCATCCATCAGTTGATCATGCGCGACGACGCGATTGATCATGCCCCATTCAAGCGCCTGTTCGGCCGGAATTTTGTCACCGAACAGAGTCATTTCCATCGCTTTGGCGCGGCCCACCATGCGCGGCAGTAGGAAGGTCGAACCGCCGTCTGGAACCAGGCCAATTCGCCGGAACGCCTGCAGAAAATAGCCTTTGTCAGAGGCGATGATGAAATCCCCCATCAGGGCGATCGAGCAGCCGACACCGGCCGCCGCGCCATTGACGGCGGTAATGATCGGATGCGGGTGCGTGCGCATCGCTTTGATGAACGGGTTATAGTGAGAATCGAGCGCTTTGCCGGCATCAGGTTTGCCTTGCGCTGGGGCGCCATCTGGGCGCGCCGACAGGTTCGCGCCGGAGCAAAACCCGCGGCCATTGCCGGTTATGATCGTACAACGCGCTTCGTCTGCGGCATTTTCAATCGCGAGGGACATTTCTTCGATTGTGTCGATGCCCGCAGCGTTCATCGTCGATGGGTCATTGAAGGCAATCGTCGCGATGTCGTCGACGACCTCATAGGAAATCTTCTTGAAGCTCATGGCGCTCTCCCGTTTTGCCTCAATCTATTCAGCTGCGCGGCGCTGAAAACCGTGACGTGGGGGCAGGCGGATTTGTTTTGTGTTCTGGCATTTCTAGGTTATCCTTTACGTCAACGATAATTCACCCCGGAGGATACAATGGCATTGGACGGACTTTCAGCGGATGGCATGGGCGCCATTCTCGCCAAACAGAAAGCGGCCCACATTCGAGACGGTATTCCGTCCGCAGCGCAGCGCGAAGCGTGGATCGACAAGTCTATTGACCTCCTGGTGACGCATGGCGACGCCCTCGCTCAAGCCATGGCCGAGGATTTCGGACATCGCTCTGTCGACCAGTCAAATCTGACGGATATCGCGGGCTCCATTGGGGCACTGAAATTCTCAAAGAAACATATGCGCAAATGGATGCGTCCTGAAAAACGCGGCGTTGAATTCCCGCTGGGACTGTTGGGGTCAAAAGCGCAAATTCAATATCAACCAAAAGGCTCTATCGGCATTATCAGCCCGTGGAATTTCCCGGTGAACCTGACCTTTGCGCCTTTGGCCAACGTCTTCGCAGCGGGCAATCGCGCGATGATCAAGCCGTCTGAGTTCACTGAGAAAACCAGCGAGCTGATGGCGGAGCTGATCGCCAAATATTACACCGAAGAAGAAGTTGCGGTTGTCACCGGCGGACCTGATGTTGGCGCATCCTTCACGCAGCTGCCATTCGATCACATCGTCTTTACGGGCGCGACTTCAATTGCTCACCACGTGATGCGCGCCGCGGCCGATAATTTGGTGCCGCTAACGCTAGAGCTCGGCGGTAAGTCGCCGGTTGTTCTGGGTAAATCCGCAGACGTTCAGAAAGCCGCGAGCCGGATCATGGCCGGTAAGACGCTGAACGCGGGTCAAATCTGCTTGGCGCCAGACTATGCCTTTGTGCCTGAAGAAAAGACCGGAGAATTTGTCGGTGCGGCGCAGGCGGCAGTTGGCAAAATGTACGCTGATGGGCTGAAGGATAATGATGACTACACGTCGATCGTCAATCAGCGCCACTATGACCGCCTCAACTCCTATCTCGACGATGCGCGCGAGAAGGGCGCTGAAGTGATTGAGATCAATCCGCAGAACGAGAATTTCACGCAGCAGCCGCACCATAAAATGGCGCCGCACATCGTGCTGAACCCAACCGATGATATGAAAGTGATGCAGGACGAGATCTTCGGACCGATCCTGCCGCTTAAATCATATAATGAGACCAAGGATGCGGTGGCTTACATCAATGACCATCCGCGCCCGCTTGGCCTCTACTATTTCGGTGATGATGCCAACGAGCGTGACATGGTGCTCAACAACACAACCTCAGGCGGCGTAACCGTGAACGATGTGATCTTCCACGTCGCACAAGAAGATCTGCCCTTTGGCGGCGTCGGCCCATCGGGCATGGGCGCGTATCACGGCCGCGATGGTTTCTACGAGTTCAGCCACAAGAAGGCGATCTACACGCAAACCGGCAATGAGATCCTCGCCATGATGCGCCCGCCATACGGCGACAAGTTTCGCAAACAAGTGCAAGGCCGCATCAAGAAGTAGGCGCATGTTTCATCTCTAAGAGAAGCCGTCCTTCCGGGCGGCTTTTTTAGTTGGCCACTGGCATATGAGTGTCCAGAAACTGCTCCATTGCGCGCAAGGTTTGCATCCGCGTGTCAGCGACAGACAGCCAGTGATCTTCACCTTTGAGCTTGATCAGTTCGACTTCCTTGTCGGCGTGTTTCAGCGCGTTTCGCATCCTGGTGCTCTGCGCATAAGGCACGACGGTATCATCATCGCCATGGATCAAGAGGACCGGGGCTGTCGCGTTTTCCGCAAAATTTACTGGAGAAATAGATCTCAATTTCTTCCGCCGCGCGTCGCCTTCTGCCAAGATATCTTCCCAGTAACTAACCACCCAGTGATTGCTCCCATAACGACGTTTTCCATCACTCAGCATTCGGTTTAAGTCGCTCACCGGGGCGATCGCGATGACGCATTTGTAGAGATCCGGCGTAAAAACAGCGCCCGCGAGTGCCGCATACCCGCCATAGCTCGCGCCAATGATGCACACATTCTCTGCATCCACATACCCAGCTTTGACGAGCGCGTTGACGCCGTCAGTGAGATCGTCTTGCATCTTGCCGCCCCACTCTCCTCGGCCAGCGTCTTGAAACGCCTCGCCGAAACCGGTTGAGCCTCTAAAGTTGGGCTGGATGACGAGATATCCCCGATTGGCGAAAAATTGTGCCATCCAATCAAAGTCAAAGCGATCGTAAGCGGCAGGTCCGCCATGCGGTAACATAATCGCTGGGCTGGGAGCGGACTCGCCGGGACGAAAATTTGGCGGAACCGTCAGGATGGCTTGGATTGTGAGATCGTCCTGGCCTCTGTATTCGATGCTCATCATCGGGGCGATGGCTTCCACGGGAATATCCGGACGGCTCTTGGCGACGAGACTAAGCTCATTTGTCGGTGCGTGATGAGTGATCCAAACATCGCCGAGACTGAAGTCCAAGACCTGATAGAGGACTGTTTCTCGGTCATCTGTCCAAGAGTCCAGATAGATCGTTGCGCCTTGAAACGCCTCTGAAACCGCATCGAAGCTTTCTTGGAGGGACGGATCCAAGAATGCGTAGTCGGGGTCTACGCCAGCATAGCGAACGCCGAGGACTTTGCGATTATTGTCCGAATAAACGGCTTCGATCTCGCGTCCATTTGGAGGCACAATTGGCCCGTCTTGGGAGCCATCAAATCGAAGGCTCATCAGCTGGTGTCCATCATCTGTTTCAGAGATGTATACAAGACCCGACTCGTCTGGGGTAACACCTTGATATAACCATGGAATCTCAGTCTCTGCTGTGAATATTGTGGTCCATTTCCGGCTTTCATAAGTTTGAACCCGTAGCCGGTTTTTCGAGTTGTCGTAGCGAACCCGGGCCAAGACCTCGCCATCATCGTTGACGAACCAGTCTTTTGTATCGGCTGAGCCTGGCACGAACCGCCGCCCCCGGGGATAGTCCAGTTCTACGCGGAGCAGATCATAACGAGCCTCGCTGACGCCGCCGCCAACATAAGCGGGCATCAGAACTTCGCCAGCGTTAGGGCCGCGGCCTACGATTTCACCCAGACCAGATTGTGCCGGGTGGAGATTTTCTGTCCGCCGCAAGAGTTGCTGCGTTTCGGTTGATTCCAGATTGATGACGAAGGCGCCGCTATATTCGAATTCGCCGCGGTATCCGAACGTCGTTTCGGTTTTACGCGCGCGAAATATAACGTTCTCATTGTCGTAGAAGCTGACACTGTCTGCTTTTATATTTTTGACACCGATTTGAACGGGGGCGCCGCCTTCAAGGTCAAACACGACAACTCGCGTTCCACCCTCAAAATTCACGATCGTCGCGACTTTAGATCCATCAGGGGAGATTTCTGCATCGGAGATTTGCGGCAACGCGCCATAGGCCTCGAGAGGCGGTTGCGGATAGTCTGATTGGGCACTCGCATGACTTATGGTGAAAACAAAAAGTAATAGAGATGCTAGTATTGTGGTCCGCATGAGTCTCTGCCTTTGATCCTGAGGGCAGAGTATATTTCAATATAATTATCGCAAGTGGAATCTATTTAAGAAAAGCCGGTATGTCGTCGCCGAATCCTTTGACCACATCAGGGGCGGGTTCGAGGATGAGGTCGTCGTCTTTGCGCTTGAAATCGCGCTTCGGGCGGTCCTTGCGGTCACGCTTTGGCTTTGGCGTGTCTTCGCTCGCCTCTTGAGGCGCAGCGTCTTCGACCACTTCGCTTCGCTCTTTGTCTTTACGTCCGCGCGCGCGTCCGCGACCTTCACCTCGGCTCTCGCTGCGGTCTCTGCGCCGACTGCCACGTTCGCCGCGACCGCGCCGGCGGTCGCCATCCGTCGGCAGGCTCTCGAGCTCTTCGGCTAAGCCTTCGGGCATAAACTCTTCAACGTCGGTCTTGATCAGCATCATCACGCCGCGCCAGCCTTTGGCGTCGTCTGGCCCGACAATCGTGAAGCTCTCACCTTCACGCCCAGCGCGACCGGTGCGACCAATACGGTGGACATAGTCTTCATCTTTGGGCGGCGGCGCGTAATTGAACACGTGTCCAACATCCGGGATATCAAGTCCGCGGGCAGCAACATCCGATGCGACCAGTAGCTGCAACTCCCCGTCACGGAACTTGTTCAGCGTGTCCATCCGCGCGCTTTGCGGCAGGTCACCATGGATCGGCGCGGCGCTAAAGCCATGCTTGGAGAGCGACTTGGCGACAATGTCGACTTCGCGTTTGCGATTGCAAAACACGATGCCATTTTTCACATCGCGGCTTTCGATCACGCGGCGCAGCGCGGTGCGCTTGGCTTTGTCATCGCCGCGCTCGAGTTTGACCACGTGTTGTTTGATCGTCTCGGCCGTCTTTGACTGGCGCGCAACTTCAATGCGGGCCGGGTCTTTCTGGAAGGTCTTGGCGAGCCGGGCGATTTCTTTCGGCATGGTCGCAGAGAAGAGTAGGGTCTGGCGGCGCGGGGGCAGCAATTTGCAGATCTTCTCAATGTCCGGAATGAAACCCATGTCGAGCATACGGTCGGCTTCGTCGATGGTGAAGACTTCAACACCGGTCAGCAGGATCTTGCCACGTTCGAACTGATCGATCAGGCGCCCCGGAGTCGCGATCAAGACATCGACACCGCGGGTCAGTTTCTGTTCTTGCTCTTTAAAGCTCACGCCGCCAATCAGCAGGGCCATATTGAGCTTCAGGTCCTTGCCATAGGTCTCGAAATTCTCAGCCACTTGTGCGGCGAGCTCACGGGTAGGGCAGAGGATCAAGCTGCGCGGCATCCGGGCGCGGGCGCGGCCTTTGGCCAGGCGGTGCATCATTGGCAGCGTGAAGGCTGCGGTCTTGCCGGTACCGGTCTGCGCAATGCCGGTGACGTCCCCACCTTTTTTGATCACCGGAATGGCTTTTTCCTGGATCGGCGTCGGGTGTTCGTATCCAGCGGCGTCAATCGCCGTTTGAATGCGAGGATCGAGGTTTAGCTCAGCGAATGTAATTTTAGGTTCGTCAGTCAATGTGTTGTCCAGCTGGAATTCTAAGGTCGGTCTCATCAAGCTGCTCCGAATTGAACAGCGGGGCCGACTTAGAATCACTGCGCCGGCAAACATGTTGCGCCGCACATAATGCAAAAAAGCCCACCGGCAAAGGTGGGCTCTTCAATCTCCAAAAGAGTGTGCTTTTTAGGTTGTCGCCAACGCGACTATGAGGCGTCTGCCAGGTTTTGGTTGGCAAAGTCCCAGTTGACCAGATTGTCCAGGAAGCTCGCCATATAGTTGGGGCGAGAGTTCTGGTAATCGAGATAGTAAGCGTGTTCCCAAACATCCATGGTCAGAATCGGTGTGACACCGGCTTCTGTCAGAGGAGTTTCAGCGTTTGGTGTTTTGGTGATGGCAAGCTTGCCGTCTTTCAGGACGAGCCAAGCCCAACCAGAACCGAACTGGCCACCGCCAGCGGCTTTAAACTGGGTCGCGAACTCGTCGTATGAGCCAAAGTCACGTTCGATCAGTTCTGCGATTTTGCCGTGCGGGGCACCGCCGCCACCTGGCTTCATAGAGTGCCAGTAAAATGTGTGGTTCCAAACCTGCGCCGCATTGTTGAAGAGGCCTGCTTTTGCCGCATCGCCGGCTGCTGCCTTGACGATATCTTCCAGGGAAGCGTCTGCGAGGTCAGTGCCATCAATCAATTTGTTGAGGTTGGTGACGTACGCATTGTGGTGCTTGCCGTGGTGGAAGTTCAGCGTGTCTTCTGAGATATGCGGGGCGAGGCCATCGCGGCCATAGGGAAGTTCTGGTAGGTCAAAAGCCATGTCGTTGGTCTCCTTGAAGAATTTTATCGCTGTTTCTGCGCAGCCTTTGCCACAGATATGGGTTCCATGACCAGTCCTGCCAGTGATTCTATGAAAGAAATTGTCGCGCGTTTGGATCAGCGGATTCAAACCGTCGATGAAGAGCGTTGGTTGTCGAGCCGGTATGCGCCGGATGAGGCCCGTTCTGCGCTGATTGTTTTGTATGCATTTTACTATGAGTTGGCTCGGGTGCGAACGGTCGTCACGGATCACACGATGGGGCAGATCCGGTTTCAATGGTGGCGCGATGCGCTGGAAGAATTACGGCAAGGGACACCGCGTCAGCATGATGTCGTGCTTGCGCTCGGCGCATATTTGCCGCGCGCGGATGTCGATTTCGAGCAATTGGAGCAGCTTGTGGAGGCGCATGAGGCAGCGTTCTTGGCGGAAGACCGTGCGGCGGAGCCGGAAGACAAATTGGTGTACATCGCGGCGAAACTGCTCGGGCAAGAGGCTGAGGCTTTCGGGGATATTGCACGCGAATGGGCAGCGCTTCGGCGCGGCGATGCAGTGGCCGAAACCGCGCCCCGCCAAAAAGCCGAGTCCGCGCTTCGCCCTGCCATAGCGCACTACCGTCTGCGGCATGCCTGGAAAAAGGGGCGAAACCTGTCGGCGCTTCAGAAGCGGTTAAGTGTCTTGTGGGCAATGCTGGTTGGGCGCGTCTGATGCGATCGCGACAAAGAAGTGAACAGTGTTCACTTTTTTTGAATGTGCACTAAATAGGAATGCGATAAAGATAAAAAGAGGCCTCCCATGCTGCGTAAATCTTTTCTGGTTTCCCTGTCTGCGCTCGTCTTGGCTCTGCCGGGACAAAGCGAAACGCTACAGGACGCACTGATTACGGCTTTCCAGACAAACCCGTCTTTGGATGTGCAGCGGGCAGAGCTTGGAATTGCGCGCGAGCAATTGAACCAAGCGCGCGGCGCAAGGGCTCCGACTGTCGATTTGTCGGCGTCTGGCGGCTATGAATCGCTCGATAGCAATCAGCCAATTGCCTTCAATCTTGGTGATCGCCCGATTGCCTCAGCGCAATTGCAGGCGACGCTACCACTGTACACAGGCGGGCGGATCGATGCTGGAATTGATCAGGCAAAGGCAGGCATTCTCGCCGCCAATGCGCAATTTGACGGCGTCTCTCAGGACCTGATTCTGAACGTGGTCACCGCCTATGTCGACGTGCTGCGCGACCGAGAGGCGATCCGAATTCGCGCCAATAGCGTGGCGCTTTTGGAAGAACAATTGCGGGCCGCGACAGACCGTTTCGACGTGGGCTTTGCGACCCGTACTGACGTGAAGCAAGCCGAAGCGCGCTTACAGGGGGCGAAGGCGGCCTTTTCCGGCGCTGAAGCGCAGTTGGAATCCTCGCTTGCGGTCTATGAAGTGTTTGTGGGGCAACCCGCTGGCGTGCTGTCGCCGGTATCTGAGGCGCCAGCAATTCCTGAAACCTATGAGGCAGCGCTGCAATCCGCTCTGGCAGAGAATCCCGATTTGATTGCGCTGCGCCAGGCCGAGAAAGCGGCAGCGCAAGCGGTCCGCAGTGCCAAAGGCGAAAGCAAACCAAGTCTGTCTTTGGTTGGGACGGCCAGTGCGCAGGAAACCTTTGATATTGAAGCCAGCGTGATCACACAGACAGGCGTGGCGACCCTGCCGCCAGACAATTATCGAGACACGCAATTGAGACTGTTAGCGCAGGGCAGCGTGCCTTTGTTCCAGGGCGGTATCCTGCGCAGCCGTGTGCGCGCCGCACGGTTGGAGCGCGAACAAGCCCGATTGCAAACCATCAATGCCGAGCGCCAAATCACGGCAAGCATTGCCCAAGCCTGGTATGGCAATATCGCTGCAGAGCAGGCGATTACAGCTTCAGAGCGCCAAGTCGAAGCGGCGGAAATCGCATATGAAGGCGCCCAGGAAGAGCTCAGCGTCGGGACCCGCACGACGCTAGATGTGCTCGATCAAGAGCAGCAGCTTCTAGAGGCGCGCCTAGGATTGATCGATGCGCGCCGCGACGCATTTGTTGCCGCTCATCAATTATTACGCGCGATGGGAAGCCTCGCCTACTAGGCGAGTTAGGTGGAACAAGAATCGCGTGCTAGTTTACTAAGTAATCCCTTATTAACCGACCTGAAGTAGCCGGTTAATGGAAGCAAACTCAGTGGACGTGGATATGGCCGAGCAAGCACAAAAAGAACCGACCATGGAAGAGATTCTTTCTTCCATCCGCAAAATCATTGCCGACGATGACGCTCCGGCGCCGGAACCTGAAGTCGAGGCGGAAGCTTTTGCCGAGAATGACAGCGTGTTCGAAGACGAAATTGAAGCTGAGGCTGAAGACTTAACCACCGTCGAGAGCGAAGAAGACGTTCTTGCTGCGATCAGTCAGTCGATGGAAGACATCACTGAAGACGTCGCACCGGGCCTCGAAGCTGATGAAGATGACGCCTTAGATTTCGTCGTTGAAGAAGACAATTTCGAGAGCTTTGAAGAAACTGAATTTGAAGGGGTTGAAGACTTTGTTGAGGCGGAAGCCGAGCCTGTCGAAGACACGTTCGAACCTGCTCCTGAGCCTCAACCAGAGCCCGTGATTGAAGAGGAAGCTCCAATGGTCGCAAAGACTGCTCCGCTAACCGATACCGCCACCGTCACCGCAGCTGCAGGTGCGCTTGGCAAACTGCTTTCAAACGTCGAGTTCGGCGAAGAAGCAGGTGGCACAACAACGATTGAAGGCTTGGTGCGTGAGATGATGCGCCCAATGCTGAAAGAATGGCTCGACGAGAACCTGCCAGGGATCGTCGAGAAGCATGTGGAAGCCGAAGTGCAGCGAATTGCACGCATGGCTGGCTAGACCCACACAATTCCTCTGCTAAAGAGACGGGCGCGCCAGATCTGGCGCGCCTTTTTCGATTCTACCCAAGACCCGACCGGACCGTAAAACATGATCGACCAGCGTTTTGACCCAAAAGCCCACGAACAGCGTATCTATCAGCGCTGGGAAGATGCGGGCTGTTTCCGGCCGAGTATGGACACATCGGCTGAGCCATATGCGATCATGATCCCGCCGCCAAACGTGACCGGCAGCCTGCATATGGGCCATGCGCTGAACAATACGGTTCAGGACATTCTCTGCCGGTTTGAGCGGATGCGCGGAAAGAATGTGCGCTGGCAGCCCGGCATGGACCATGCGGGCATCGCGACGCAAATGGTCGTCGAGCGTCAGCTTGCCGCCAGCGGCAATCAAGATCGCCGGTCTATGGGACGCGATGCTTTCATCGATAAGGTCTGGGAGTGGAAAGAGCAGTCTGGCGGCACCATCCTCAATCAGCTGAAACGCCTTGGCGCATCCTGTGATTGGGAGAACACCAAGTTCACGCTCGATCCAGAGATGAATGTTGCGGTCAATAAAGTCTTCGTCGATCTTTATAATGAAGGCCTGATCTATCGCGCCAAACGCCTGGTCAATTGGGACCCGCATTTCCAGACCGCGATTTCAAATCTCGAAGTCGAGAATAAAGAAGTCGACGGCCATATGTGGCACTTCAAATACCCGCTCGCCGGTGGCCAGACCTATACCTATGTCGAGAAGGATGAGGACGGGAATGTCACGCTGGAAGAAGAGCGCGATTATATCTCGATTGCGACGACGCGGCCTGAAACCATGCTCGGTGATGGCGCGGTTGCGGTGCACCCGAGTGATGAGCGCTATGCCCCAATCGTTGGCAAACTGTGTGAGATCCCGGTCGGCCCGAAAGAGCATCGCCGCCTGATCCCGATCATCACTGACGAGTATCCGGACCCGAATTTCGGCTCAGGTGCGGTGAAAATTACCGGCGCGCACGACTTTAATGACTATCAGGTCGCCAAACGCGGGGGCATTCCGATGTATGCCCTGATGGACGAAAAGGGCTTCATGCGCGCCGATGGCGAGGACTATGCGGCGGTTGCCGAGGTCGCCCAGCGGATTGCCGAAGGCCAAGAAGAATTCGACGAAGCCAAGATCGCCGCAATGAACCTGGTCCCGGATCAGTATCGCGGCCTGGATCGCTTTGAAGCGCGCAAAGCCGTGGTTGCGGATATCACCGCTGAGGGCAATGCTGTGATGATCGCGGATCCCAAGCATAAGGATGAGGAGACTGAGGCGCCGCTTGTCCCTTATGTCGAGAACAAGAAAATCATGCAGCCCTTCGGCGATCGCTCCGGCGTTGTCATCGAGCCGATGCTGACGGACCAATGGTTTGTGGATGCCGAAACGCTCGCCAAACCCGCGATTGAAGCGGTGCGCTCTGGCAAGACCAAATTCGTGCCCGAGAATTGGGACCGGACCTATTACAATTGGATGGAGAATATCGAGCCCTGGTGTATCTCTCGCCAACTCTGGTGGGGGCACCGGATCCCGGTTTGGTATGATGCTGACGGAAACCATTATTGCGCTGAGACCGAGGCTGAAGCGCAGTCCATGGCGGGCGCCGGTGTTGAACTCGCCCAAGATGAAGACGTCCTCGACACTTGGTTCAGCTCCGGGCTCTGGCCATTCTCGACGCAGGGTTGGCCGGAAGAAACCGACGGTTTGAAGACCTTCTATCCGGGCGCGACGCTGGTCACGGCGTTTGACATTATCTTCTTCTGGGTCGCCCGGATGATGATGCTGGGCATCAAGTTCATGGATGGGGAAGTGCCGTTCAAGGACGTCTATATCCACGCCATCGTTCGCGATGAGAACGGTAAAAAGATGTCCAAGTCTGAGGGCAATGTCATCGACCCGGTCGACTTGATTGACGGGATTGAAGCTGACGCGCTCGTCGCCAAGCGGACCACAGGCCTGCGCCAACCCGAAAAAGCCCCGCAGGTCGAGAAGGCCACCCGCAAACGCTATCCGAAAGGTTTTGACGCCTATGGCGCCGATGCGCTGCGCTTCACTTTGGCGGCCATGGCAACCAAGGGGCGAGACATCAACCTGTCGGTTGAGCGGGTTGCCGGCTATCGTAATTTCGGAACGAAACTCTGGAACGCAACGCGCTTTGCACAAATGAACGAAGCGCAATTTGGTGGTTCGATTGATCCGCAAAGCCTTGAATTGTCGATAAATAAGTGGATCGTCGGTGAGCTGTACAAATGTACGGTAACTGTTTCTGAGGCAATCGAAGACTATCGCTTCAATGATGCCGCGAGCGCGGCCTATCACTTCACCTGGGACGTGTTGTGTGACTGGTATCTCGAACTCTCCAAGCCCATTTTGGGCGGCGAAGACGCTGCGGCTAAAAAAGAAACCCAGGCTGTTCTCGGCTGGATCCTAGAGCAGACCTATGTCGCGCTGCACCCGTTCATGCCATTCATTACCGAAGTGCTGTGGGAGCAGACGGCGGAGCGCTCAGACTTCCTGATGCAGCAAAGCTGGCCAGGCCTCAAAGGCGGGTTTGAAGATCAAGCCGCCGCGGATGAGCTTGGCTGGGTGCTGCGCATCATTTCGCAAATTCGGTCCGTTCGCTCAGACGTGAATGTTCCGGCCGGGGCGAAGGTTCCGGTCAGCCTGACCGGCGCCAATGCAGAGACCGCACGCTGCGTCGATGCGCACCGCGATGTCATCATGCGTCTGGCGCGTTTGGAGAAGTTTGACCTCGCCGACGCCGCGCCAGCAGGATCGGTCAAAACCGTTGTCGATGAAGCGACCGTGGTTCTGGAAATCGCGGACCTGATTGATGCCAGCGAAGAAGTTGCGCGCCTCGACAAGCAACTCGGCAAGCTCACCGGTGAGATCACAGGCCTTGAAAAGCGGCTCGGAAATGAGGCCTTCGTGGCCAAAGCCCCAGCAGAAGTCGTGGCCGAACAACGCGAACGCCTGGCTGACTTGCAGGGCACGCGCGACAAGCTTAGCCTCGCTCGGGAGCAACTCGCCGCCATCTAAGGAGACCGCCATGTTTCGCACTGTGCTTGTCGCAGCCTCTGTTCTGATCGCCGCCTGCCAAGGCCCGGTTCAGGAAACAGTTGAAGAGGTCACCCCGGTCTCAGGAGAAGATCAACCGGAATGGCGACTGGTCATCCATGGCGGCGCTGGGATTATCCTGCGCGAGAACATGACCGCAGAACGCGAGGCCGCCTACACCGCGGCGCTCGAAACCGCGCTTGAGGCGGGGGCAGAAATCCTGCGCAATGGCGGGTCTGCGGTCGATGCGGTCCAGGCCGCTGTCATCCCGATGGAAGATGATCCGCTGTTCAATGCAGGACAGGGCGCGGTCTTTACCGCTGCGGCTGAACACGAACTCGATGCTTCGATCATGAGCGGCAATCAGCGCGATGCGGGCGCCGTCGCGGGTGTGAAGCGCGTGAAGAACCCGATCTTGGCCGCGCGTGCGGTTATGGATCAGTCAGAGCATGTGATGTTTGCGGGCGCGGGCGCTGATGCGTTTGCGGAATCGGTTGGCTTGGAATTGGTCGACAATTCCTACTTCGATACTGAGCGCCGCCGGCAGTCTTTGGAACGTGTCTTACGTGAGCGCGAGCGAACCGATGCCGATCGTCATGGCACCGTTGGCGCCGTTGCGATTGATGCGGACGGCAACCTTGCAGCGGCGACAACAACCGGCGGCATGACCGCGAAAGCTGCGGGCCGGATTGGCGACTCTCCGCTGATCGGTGCCGCGACTTATGCGCAGAATGGCGTATGTGCAGTTTCTGCCACGGGCCATGGCGAGTATTTCATCCGCGTCGCTGTGGCCAAGACGATTTGCGCGCGCGTCGAACTTGCGGGCGAGAGCATCGGCGCGGCGGCCACCAGCGCACTTGATCAGGTGGCTGAGCTTGGCGGTGATGGCGGGGTCGTGGTGATCGGCGGCGCAGGTCAATATGAGTATGTTTTCAACTCAAAAGGCATGTATCGCGGCATGATCGACCCTGATGGAATGGAAACAGCGATTTTTGAGCAAGAATAGCCCCTTTTGAGCGGGTGACAGGATCGCGCTGAACCGCTAAGGCTCAGCGCAGTAAAGGAATGCCGATATGAGTAAAACTTGGGATAAATCCAAACTGCCCTCCCGCCATGTTACGGAAGGTCCCGAGCGGGCCCCGCACCGCAGCTATTATTACGCGATGGGCCTGTCGACCAAAGACATTCAAAAGCCTTTCGTGGGCGTGGCGAGCTGTTGGAACGAAGCGGCGCCCTGCAACACCGCTCTGATGCGCCAGGCGCATGCGGTTTCCGAAGGCGTTAAAGAAGCCGACGGCACACCGCGCGAATTCTGTACGATTACCGTGACTGACGGAATTGCCATGGGCCATGAAGGCATGCGCTCATCCTTGGTGAGCCGCGATTGGATCGCCGACACGGTCGAGTTGACCATGCGCGGGCATTCCTATGATGCGCTGGTCGGCGTCGCCGGCTGTGACAAGTCTCTGCCCGGCATGATGATGGCGATGCTCCGCCTGAATGTGCCATCTGTCTTCCTTTATGGCGGTTCGATCATGCCCGGCAGCTTTGAGGGCCGCGATGTCACCGTCCTCGACGTGTTTGAAGCGGTTGGCGCTCATGCGGCGGGCTCCAATGATATGAGCGCGGATAAATTGCGCGCGCTTGAGAAAGTGGCGTGCCCAGGCGACGGCGCTTGCGGCGGGCAGTTTACGGCCAACACCATGGCTTGTGTCAGCGAAGCGATTGGCCTCGCGTTGCCACTTTCATCGGCGATGCCCGCGCCTTGGACGGACCGGGACGGCTATGCCCGCGCGTCCGGCCGTGTGGTCATGGACTTGGTGGCCAACAATCTGCGCCCACGCGAGATCTGTACACGCGAAGCGTTTGAGAATGCGGCGATCGTGGTTGCGGCGACCGGTGGTTCGACCAATGCCGCGCTCCACTTGCCCGCCATGGCGCATGAGTGCGGCGTTGAATTCACGCTCCGCCATGTCGCGGAAGTGTTTGAGCGCACGCCATACGTGGCAGATCTGAAGCCCGGCGGAAACTATGTCGCCAAGGATTTCGGCGAAGCTGGCGGCGTTCCGATGCTGATGAAAACGCTTATGGATGAGAAGATTATCAACCCGGATTGCTTGACCGTGACTGGTAAGAGCTGGGGCGACTATCTCGAAGACTTAAGCTTCGATGAGACCCAGAAAGTGATCTATCCGGCGAGCAAGCCAATCACCGAGAATGGCGGCGTTGTGGGCCTTTGGGGCTCTCTCGCGCCAGACGGTGCGATCGTGAAAGTCGCTGGCCTCGAGAGCCTGCAATTCACGGGTCCAGCCCGTGTCTTTGATGGCGAAGAAGCCTGCTTCAAGGCAGTCGAGAACC
>Ga0256829_1000587_pt1 | contig 35680 bp, 16 predicted proteins | sample 131447metaG_FD_185979 | JGI IMG/M metagenome (GOLD analysis project Ga0256829, IMG submission 185979) | Hydrothermal vent microbial communities from Lau Basin, Pacific Ocean - 131-447 | ecosystem: Environmental > Aquatic > Marine > Hydrothermal vents | place: Pacific Ocean: Lau Basin | collected... | reverse complement strand
TTTGTCAAAAGTTTTTTATACTTTTTTTATTTTCTTCTCTTTCTTATTTTTTGCTTCTTTTTCTAAAGCAAAACAAATCTATAGTTTTTACTTGTTTTGTCAAAAGTTTTTTTGAAGAAAAATGGTAGGCCTGGTTGGAATTGAACCAACGACCAATTGGTTATGAGCCAACTGCTCTAACCCCTGAGCTACAGGCCTATATTAAATTGGAAAAGAAAATGGCGGAAGGGATGGGATTCGAACCCACGGAACCCAGAAAGGGTTCACTCCCTTAGCAGGGGAGCCCGTTCAACCACTCTGGCACCCTTCCAATTTTTCTTAAAAAAAAATGGCGGAGAAACAGGGATTCGAACCCTGGGAGCCCTAACGGACTCAACGGTTTTCAAGACCGTCGCCTTCGACCACTCAGCCATCTCTCCAATTTATTTTATTTCTTCTTAATAAATGGCTCCCCCGACTGGATTCGAACCAGTGACCAAATGATTAACAGTCATCTACTCTACCGCTGAGCTACGGAGGAAAATAATTTTTTATTAAGCAAAAAGGAGTTTATTATTTTTTTTCTTAAAGTCAAATATTTTTTTATACTTTTTTATATAATATTTATTTAATCATAAAAAAAGTTATATTTTTATAAAAATATAACTTTTTTTATGATTAGTATGTATAAAATATATGAACAATTAAACATCTAAGTTTTGTACTTGTTTTGCTCTAGATTGTATAAATCTTCTTCTAGGAGCAACCTCTCATCACATTAAAGTTTTAAAAACCTCATCTGCCCTAGTAGCATCTTCAATTGTTACTCTGTACATTTTTCTTTGTTCTGGATCCATAGTTGTTTCCCATAATTGTTCAGGATTCATTTCTCATAGACCTTTATATCTTTGAATATTTTCTCAAATAATTCATTCTTCATTTATAATTCTTTCTTTATTTTCTTCATCATAAACATACCATGCTTTTTTTCATTTAGTAAGTTTATATAATGGAGGTTGTGCTATATATAAATATCATTGTTCTACAATTTCTTTTAAATATCTAAAAAAGAAAGTTAATAATAAAGTTCTAATATGAGCCCCATCAACATCTGCATCTGTCATTATTACTATTCTATGATATCTTAATTTAGAAACATCAAAAGTTTCTCAAATAGAAGTACCAAGTGCAATTATAAGATTCTTTATTTCATTGTTTGCAAAAATTTTATCAATTCTTGCTTGTTCTGTATTTAATATTTTACCTCTAAGTGGTAAAATAGCTTGATGTTCTCTATCTCTTCATTGTTTAGCAGAACCTCAGGCAGAATCTCATTCGACTATATATAATTCTGATTTTTCTGGATCTTTAGATGAACAATCTGCTAATTTACCAGGAAGAGTCATTCATTCTAAAGCTCATTTTCTTATAACAGTATCTCTTGCTGCTCTTGCTGCTAATCTAGCTTTAGCTGCCAAAAATGTTTTTTCAATTACTTTTTTTGCTGTTGTAGGATTTTCTTCTAAAAATTCTAAAAACTTTTCAGCAAAAACTCAATCTACAGCTCATCTAACTTCTGCATTTCATAATTTACCTTTTGTTTGTCCTTCAAATTGTGGCTCTACAACTTTAACAGAAATAACAGCAGTTAACCCCTCTATAACATCATCATTAGTTAAATTAGAATCTTTTTCTTTTAAAATTCATTTTTCTCTAGCATATTTATTTATAGTTCTAGTTAAAGCAGTTCTAAAACCTGTTAAATGAGTTCATCATTCAGGAGTATGTATATTATTTACAAAAGAAATAATATTATTTGAATATTCTTTATTATATTGAAGAGCAATTTCTACTAAAACTTCTTTATTTTCTTTTTCAGTATAAAAAATATCTCAAATTGCATCCTCATGTTTATTTAAAAAATGAACATAAGATTTTACTCATCATTCAAAATAGTATTTATATCTATCACCAGTTCTTTTATCAAGTAATTTTAATTTAATACCTTTTGTAAGATAAGCTTGCTGTCTTAATCTATTTTTAATAGTATTATAATCAAATTTTGTAGTTATTTTAAAAATAGATTCATCTGGATAAAATTTTATAATAGTTCCATTATGATCTGTTTTTCAAATAACTTCTATATCACCATCAGCTTTTCAAGTAGAAAAACTCATGTAATAGATTTTTCAATCTCTATGAACCCAAGCTTCCATTTTTGTAGATAAAGCATTTACTACAGAAGACCCCACTCAATGTAAACCTCAAGAAACTTTATATCATCCTCAACCAAATTTTCAACCAGCATGTAATACTGTTAAAATTGTTTCTAAAGTTGATTTTCAAGTTTTTGCATGTTTTTCAACTGGAATTCATCTACCATTATCTTCTACCATACATGCTCAGTCTTCAGTTAAAGTAACAGTTATACTATCACAATAACCAGCCATAGCTTCATCTATAGAATTATCTACAATTTCCCAAACTAGGTGATGTAATCATCTTTCATCAGTAGAACCAATATACATTCATGGTCTCTTCCTAACTGGTTCAAGTCATTCTAAAACTTGAATACTATCAGCTCAATAATTTTGTTCACTCATATATATTTATATTAAAATTTATATTTTTTAATACTTACAATATATATAAAAAAATATAAAAATCAAATTTTGGCTTTAAATAGACTAGATAATTTTTAAAAGCTCTTAAATCTGAAATTTTTATATAAAAAACAGCAAATTTAAAAATTTTGCTGTTTTTTTATATTTTTTTCTAGACAAGATTTATCCTAAAATCTCTTAAATCTAAATTTTTTAGTGTTTAAATTAATATTTTAAAAATTAATCACAAATTGTAGTTCATTCTTTATTTCATTCAATAGCTTTTAATATAGCTCATTGTTTATAAAGATTTACAACTTTTAGTGTAAGATTAGCTTCTTTTGCAAGAGTAATAGCTGTATGATCCATTACTTTTATATCTTTATCAATAACATCTTTAAATGAAGCTTGTTTAATTAGTTTAGCATCACTACATTTCATTGGATCTTTATCATAAACTCAATCAACTTTTGTTGCTTTAATTACCATATCACAAGCTAATTCTAATCATCTTAGAACTCAAGCAGAATCAGTAGTAAAATATGGATTACCTGTTCAAGCTACAGAAATAACAATTCTTCATTTTTCTAAATGTCTTTCTGCTCTTCTTTTTATATATTTTTCTCAGATTTCAGGAATATCAAGAGCTGATACTAATCTAGTAACTATTCAAACTTTTTCTAGAGCATCTTGCATAGCAACTCAATTCATTATTGTTGCAAGCATTCACATATAATCAGCAGCAGTTCTATCTAATCAATTAGCTGCTCATGCTACTCATCTAAATATATTACCTCATCATAAAACAATAGCAATTTCATGACCTGCATCTTTGATTTCCTTTATTTGCAAAGCTAATTCATGTATAAATTTAGGATCAATTCAATGTGTTCTTTCTCATTGCAAAGCTTCACCAGATATTTTTAACATTACTCTCATAAAGATTTTTTAATTATAAAATTTAATAAAGTATATATAAAAATAAAAAATGTAAACTTTTAAAGTCTACATTTTCTATCTAACTATTTCATAAAATAATTTATCTACTATCTTTAATTCAGGATAATTTTGGTATGAAATAATACTATCTTTATTTGTTATCTTCAATTGTGAATTAACTTTTGCTATATCACTTTTAATATCCTGTTTATCTGCTTTTATTCAAGTTTTTAAAATATAATCTCAAACTAATCAATGATTCAAATCAAAATATTTCTTTTCATATGTATAAGTATCATTATCAAATTTCAATACATATACAGAAATTCATTTATCTTTTATAATATCTCTACATGTATTCCAATAAAACCAAGTATTTAGTTTTTGTTTTAAAAAATCAGTTATATTATCACAATTAAGTCATCCAGAAGAAAATTTTTCTCTTTTTATAGTTAAATTATCTATATTTGAATATGTAATAGTATCAGTTCATACATTTAATGGTTCTCAAAAAGTAGAAGAACTTGGAAAACTAAGATAAATAGAACTTCAACTATTTCAAATAATCTTTTTTTGATAAGAAATATTATTATCTAAATTTTGATTATCTTCAGTTTCACTACTTTTTTGCTTATCTATATTATTAGGAATATTAATTATTAATTTTGTTTTAGATACTTCTCAAGAAGAATAAGCTTCAAATAAATAATCATTTTCTCAATAATCTAAAACTTTAAATTCTCATTTTGCTCTATATACAAAAGTTTTATCTCAAGGTTTAAATTGTCCTAAAGTATAATTATCTATAGGATAATCTGAAGTTTTATTTTCAAATCTTACTATTATTTTATCTACATTTCAAATAGTTTTTCATGTTATTTCAATACCAGATAAAATATTTGCCAATTTTGAATCAAGATTATCAATTTTTATAAATTGTTTTTGAGTAAGATCTTCTATCTTATAAGTAACTTTATTTTTTTGAATTTTTCAAGTAAAAGTTTTTTCTTGTTTATCAATAGTTCAAGTTAATATCTCATCTTTATTTAATTCAGGAACAGAAGTATCTTTTTTAAATAAATCTTTTTCTTCATCTTTATTTGATATTGATGTATCAATATTTTTTTGAGATAATAATTCTTTTTTAGCCTTAGTTAAATCATTATTACTCTGAAAAGAACAAGAAGATAGATATAAAATAATTGATATTATTAAAAATATTTTTTTCATATTTCTTTAATTAAAATATAAACTACATTAATAATACTCTCTTTAAAAATATTGTAAAGAAAAAAGATTAGTAAAAACTAATCTTTTATTTTTTTAAACTTCTGTAATCATAGGAATAATCATAGGTTCTCTATCTGTTCTCTTTAATATTAATTGTTCTAAATCTGTTCTTATTATTTTTAATAAATCTTTTTCTTCTATATCTGGAACATCTTTTATAGTATTTTCATAAGATTCTTTTGCCTTTTTTATAATCATTCTATGTATATACCTTACTTCTTCTAAATGAGCTAATCATCTAGTTTCAACTTTTAAATGTCATAATATAGCTTTTGTTTTTTTATCTACTTTATAATTTATAACTAAAACTCAAGCATTCATCATCTTTTCTCTAGCCTTTATAACATGAGAATCTGCTATTCATATACCATATCAATCAATAATAATTTGTTTTAATGGTATTTTTATTCTAGATTTAAAAACATTTCAAGTTTTTGGAGCAAAATCAACTATATTACCATTATCAATAAGTAAAATATTTTCTTGTTTAATTCAAATACTCATTGCTGTTTGTTTATGTATATGTCTAAAATATAAATCTCAATATATAGGCATAAGGTATTTAGGTTTTGCTAATTTAATCATCATTTTTTGTTCATCTTGAAAAGCATGTCCTCAAGTATGAAATTCTCAATCATCTTTTGTAATAACTGTAGCTCCTAATTTTATTAATTTATTTATAATAGTAACTACTGATTTTTCATTTCAAGGAACAACACTAGATGAAAAAATAATAGTATCTCCTTTTAATATTTCAACAGCATTATGTCTTCATTCTGCCATTCTAGAAAGAGCAGAAAACTCTTCTCATTGACTACCTGTAGTAATTATTATTTGTTTATGAGGAGGAATTCATTCTGTATTTTTTGGTGTCATTTTCTTTACAACACCTGGTTTCATTTTTATATAACCAAGTTCTTTAGCTATAGCTATATTTTCAAGCATAGATCTACCAGAAAGAAAAATAGTTTTATCATATCTTTCAGCTGAATCTATAAGTTGTTGCACTCTTGAAATCCAAGAAGAAAAAGTAGCAACAATCAATCTTCATCTAGTATGTTTTTGAACAATTTCATCTAAGGCATTTCAAACTTCTTCTTCTGATTTACTATGTCCTTTTCTAATACTTCAAGTAGAATCAGATAAAAGCATTGTAACACCTTTTTCACCAAAAGCTCAAATTCTAGCTAAATCAGCTGGTTTATCTATTCTAGGAGTTAAATCAATTTTAAAATCTCAAGTATGCATAAAAGTTACTCAACCTGGAGATTTTATATATAATCAAGCACTATCTGGAACACTATGATTTACTCTAAAAAATTCTATATCAAATGCTCAAATTTTTATAGGAGTAGTATCATCTGCATCTATTTCAATTAAAGTCATTTTTGATAAAATACCTGCTTCTTCTAATCATTTTTTTATAATACCTATTGTTAATTTTGTAGCATATAAAGTTGGCATACCAATAGCTGGTAATATATGTTTTAATGCTCAAATATGATCAAGATGAGCATGTGTAACAACAAAACCTTTTATATTATTTTTATATTTTCATAAAAATGATACATCAGGTATAGAGTAATTTGCTCATAACATATCATTTCATGAAGCAAATTGTAATCCACAATCAATTAAAACAATATCATCTCAATATTGTACCATACCCATATTTTTTGCTCAAGTTTCATCATTTCATCAAATTGGGACATATCTAGTATAACCTTCTCTTAAATTTGGAAGATAAAATTTTGTTTCAGGAAATCTTGATACAAATTTTCACATTACATTATTTGAATCATCATATCTTTTTTTATTTTGATTATTTCTATTTGTTTTTTTAGAAACTTGTTTCTTTTTTGTTTCAACTTGTTGTTTCTCTTCTTTTTTAATACTATTATTAATATCTTCTTTTTTTACTTCTCAAGAATTATTTCAATTAGTATCTCAAGTTTTATTTTCTACTCAATTCAATTCATTATCTAGTTCATTTAGAAAATCTTTCATCTATTATTTTTTATAAATATAAATTTAGAAAAAATAATAATTCACATAAATAAAATATAACTTTATAAAATTGAAAGCCATTAATTAACTATAATAATTTATTACAATTAAAAAAAATTTAATAACTTAATTATTTTATAAAATTAGATTTTAATATATTTTAAACTTGTTTTTTGAAAAAATGAAAAGTATTTTTGATTTGTTTGATAAAAACAGTTTTTAAAATAAGTAACAAAATTTACATGAAAAATTATTTTTTTGTATTGTATTTACTTTTGAAAAAATTGCAAAAACTTTTTTAAATCTATCTTTATTTTTGTTATATCCCGATAATATTTTCTTATAACTAAATTGGTAGAAAATTTTGTATTTTTTAAAAAACCATTAGAAAAAAGATAATCAGAAAAAAAATCATATTTTTTTCTTAATACTTCAGAACTTTCAGATTTTATTAAAAAATCTTGATTTGCAACAACATAATAAGTTAAACTTTCAGCAAAATCTTCATATTTATTTGTCATAGAATATCATGAAACAAAATCAGATTGTGTTTGTCATTTTTTTATAATCTTTGTAGAATCCCAACTTATATTATAAAATTTATTACTTATATCATATCATCAATTATTTTTAAAGTAATACAAGTCAATATAATGAGAAAATTCATGTATAAATACACTTAAAGTTTCTTGTTGTCACATTCTAATTGGAGCAAATATTTTCACAGTTTTATTCTTCATTTTTCACCTTCTATCTGCTTTTTTTTCATATAAATCAATCCTCAATTCTGAAATAGTTTTAAATAAGTTTTTATTGTCTATGTATATTTTTATATCATTTTTATAATCTTTTAATTTAGTTTTTATCTCTCAAGGGATATATATAAAATAATATTTCTGAGCAGAATTTAAATCTTTTTTTTCTTTTTGTTTTAGAATATCTTTTAATCTATCAACTTTTAAATTTATTTTATTATCTAAACTAGGTTCTATATATTTTTGTTCAACTAAAATATTTTTATCAGTAAAAAAAGTAGTTTTAATAAAAAAAACTACTATTGTAAAAAAAATAGACCATAAAATTAATTTAAATAATTCTTTAAACATATTTAAAATTATTTTCCTATATCATAAAATAAAGTAACAACTAAAAATATTATACTAGAAGCCAAAACTACTCATAAAAAACCTATTATTGACCATTTTATAACATCTTTTCATTTTTTTATTTTTTCATCTTCTCATCAAGTTGTTACAAGCAAAAATGAACCATAAACTATTCACAATATAGCTCACAGAGATAAAATAGATGCAATAATTTTTGTTACTGAATTTAGTTTAGTTAAAAAACCTCAATCAAGTTTAACATCATTTCAAGGATTTACAAGATGAGTTGAAGATAAACATCAATTTAATGATCATTTTATATCTCATTGACTATAGCTACATCATCAAGCAGCAAAAGCAAAATTAATAGTAACTATAAAAACAACTCACAGTAATAAAAGTATTAATATTTTTTTCATAATTATAATTTTAAACCTGAAATAAAAACAACAATTACCCAAGAAAGAGATACAAAAAGTAAACCCAACACTGCATATATAAGCATCATAAATGCCTTTTTGAATTCTTCTGGTTTTCATCTAGCCATAACAATTTTATAACCTATAAACAAAAATGTTCATATTACTATTAATGCTAAAATATCAAAAATAGTAGATTTTGTATATACAAAAATTTCAGATATTCAATCTTTTCATACATCTGAAACAATAGCAGCATCATCTGGTTTTATTCATTTTAAAATTCATTCAATTATAGTTTGATCCTTAGCTGAATAAGCAGAATTTGAAGCAAAAACAATACTGTTGTAAAAGAATCAAATAATAAAATAAAATATATTTTTCATAATTTTTATTATAATAAATTAATATTTAACTTTGCAATAAAACTAATTATTCACCAAGCTGAAACTGACATAAAAACTCAAACCATAGACCAGATAATCCAAGCTTTTGCTTTTTTTATTTTTTCATCTTCTCAACCAGATAATATATACATAACTCATCACAACATAAGAGATATAACAGCTATAACTCATATATATTGTATAAAAGTAATTACTAAATCAATTGAAGCCTTTCAAACAATATTACTTCAAAAATCTCAATGTACATTTGCTGGAGTTGGATTTTGTATATCTTTATCAGGACATCAAGGTAATCATACACAATTAACTCATGGAGCTTTAGCTGCAAAAGATGTAGTATTATTTAATAATAATAAAAATGTTCAGATTATTAAATATATAATATTTTTCATATCTTTAATTATTTGAATATAAAATAAGTCTAACCAAACTAACTATATAATAAGAGCTTAATGCAACTATTAATGCTATAATTCAAGCATTAAAAATAGATTTACCTTTTGATAATAATTCATCCTGTCAATGATAAAAAATCATATATCATGCTCAAATAGTCATAACCAAAAGAGAAATAGCTCAAATAGCAATCATCAATTTTTGTATAATAGTTCATAAAACAAAATTAACTACTTGTTTTACATTACCACTATGATGAGCTACTGGAGTAAATTTACTAGTATCTATTGTAAAATCTTGTTTTGTCAAATCTCATGCTACTAATAAATTAGACTTATTAATAGAAACATTATTATCAAAAGTTAAAGCAAAAGATTGTGAAAAAGAAATAAAACTAATAAATATTAACAATAATATTTTTTTAAACATTATAATTTCATTAAAAAATATTTAATTTAAACAAATAATAATAAAAAATTTCTTTTTTTCAAAAAATAAATAAAATTTCAATAAATAATAATAAAAATATATATGAAAATAGCCATATTACATGAAATGCTTATTAAATTTTGAGGAGCAGAAAAAGTAGTCCAAAGTTTTTTAAAAACTTTTCCTGAAGCTCATTTATATACTTTAATATATGATGAAAAAAAAGTTTGAAATTTTTTTCCAAAACAAAAAATAAATAAAAAATGTTTTAATTTAAAAACTCAAAAAATATATAATATTTTCAAAAAACAAAGATTATGCCTTCCTTATATGGCATTATCTGTAGAACAACTTGATTTTTCTGATTATGATATAGTTTTATGTTCTAGCTCATGATTTGCTCATTGAGCTATAACTAAACCAGAAACAAAATTTATAGTATATTATCATAGTCCAGCTAGATATATGTGGGATTGGACTTTTGAATTTAAAAAGGATCTAAAATTACCATTTTTTATAAAACCATTATTTATTTATAACTTAAATAAATTATTACTAAAACTAAGACAATGGGATTTTATAGCATCAAAAAGAAATGATATAACTATAGCAAATTCAAAAAATACAGCTTCTAGAATAAAAAAATATTATAAAAAAGATTCTATTTTACTATATCCACCAGTTGAAACTAATAGATTCTCTCAAAAAATAAATTTAGAAAAAATAAATTTTAAATCACTAGTAAAAAAATATAATTTCAAAAAAAATGATTATTATATAATAATTTCAGCTTTAACTGAATTTAAAAAAATAGATATTGCAATAAAAGCTTTCAATAGTTTAACTAAGCAAAAATTAATTATAATATGAGATTGAAATTATAAAAAAGAATTAGAAAAAATATCACAAGAAAATATAAAATTTATATGAAAACAATATTGAGATAATTTAGTATGACTAGTTCAAAATAGTCTAGGACTTATCTTCCCATGAGAAGAAGACTTTTGAATAGTTCCTATTGAAGTTATGGCAGCCTGAAAGCCTGTTTTTGCTTTAGCAAAATGAGGTTTACTTGAAACAATTATTGCTTGAAAAACCTGAGACTTTTTTAATAATCCAGAATGAAATGATTTTATAAAAAACTTTCAAACATTTCATAAAAATAATTTATCTTGAAAATATAAGCAAAAAAATTGTCAAAATCAAGCAAAAAATTTTAGTGAAGAAATATTTAAACAAAAATTAAAAAATATCATTAATTGACAATAAGAATAAAAATTTTACAATAGTATTAAATAAATATTTAATACTATTTTTTATGTTTAAAAAAACTAATTTTTTTACTATTTTAACAAAAATTCTTGTAATAATTTTACCTTTTTATGTGTTATTAAAAGTATTTTTTGAAAATAAATTACAAATACCATTTTTTGGTTTTTTTATAAAAGAATTTTTGATTATATTATTAATTATAAGTTTTTTTTATGAGCATATAAAAAATAAAATAAAATTAAAACTAGATATTCTTGATTATTTAATTTTTTTATATTTTATTTACTGAATAAGTATAAGTTTAATTAATTGACTTTGAATAAATTCTCTTTTTTACTGATGAAGATATGATTTCTTATTTTTTATAATTTTTTTAATATTTAGACATTCTAAATCTATTTTAAAAATAAGTTTAGATAAATTAATTAATTTATTTTTAATTTCAGCAAGTACAAGTTTATTTTTATGACTAATAATAAAATTTATAACTTGAGAAGAATTTTTACTAAATTTTTGATTTGTAAATTATGTATCAAATCGGGAATATAATTGATGAATCCCCATATATCATTGACTTGATTCTAGTTGACTTAGAAGATTCCAATGAATTCTTGAATCTCCAAATTCTATGGCTTTCTTTTTAATACTTATATGATGAACTTTTTTACATAAACATAGAAAAAAAATAGAATATTATATTGTTTTACTTTTTATAATATTGCTGTCATTAATAATAATTACTTATTCTAGAAGTGCTTTACTTTGAATATGATTTGCTATATTTATAATAACTGTTTTAAATATAAAACATATTTATAAAAAATATAAAAAAGAAAGTATTATATTATTAATAATCACAATAATATCTATACTAAGTTTTTCATATCTATTTCAAGATAAACTTCATAATATATTTTTAAGAGATTGATCAACAAAAGGACATTTTCATAGAATGGAAATAGGAATAGATAGATTTAAAAATCATATATATTGAGAAGGATTATGAACAAGTTGACCAGCTTTTAGAAAGATATATACAAAAGATGAAACAAGTAAACAAGTTGAAGCCTACTATATACCTGAAAGTTGGTTTATTCAACAATTAATAGAGTGATGAATAATATATTTTTCTTTATTTATAAGCATATTAATAATAATTTTATTACAAACATATAAAAAATCAAAACCTTTATTCTGAACTTTTATTGCAATACTTATAATGAATATATTTTTACATAGTTTTGAATCTATGTATAATTCCATATTACTTTTCCTATTTTTATGAATTTTATTACATAAAAAGGATTAAAAAATAAATATTTTGAAAATTTTCATAAACTATATACTATTACATAGTATATAGTTTTTTATAAATTTTTTTATTTCAAAAACAATACATTTTATTATATAAATATATTTTATGAATATAACAAAAAAAATTATATGAATATTATTAATATTCTTTACAAGTAGTAATATATTATTTGCAAATACAATTAATTCATATATACATATTACAAAAGAAAATAAAATTCAATTTATAAATTATATAAAAACAAAACATCAATTAGAACAAATAAAAAATTGAAATAAATATATAGAAATAATAAAGAAATATATTTCTAAAATAGATAATAAGCAATCTAAAAATTTACTAAAAAAATTAATCTTAATACAAAATAAATTAGAAAATAAAAATGATTTAAAAAGTAAAAAATTAAAAATTATTATAAATTTTATAATGGCAAATATAAATTTAAAAATTGCTTGAGGAAATAGTCTAACAGAAAAAAAAGATACTATAGTAAATAATATTTCAAATAAAGATAAAGAATATATAGAATGACAAATATTAAATTTACAATCAAAAATATGAAATAATTTTACTAATTTAATAAATCAATTTAATAAAAATATAAATAAAATTAACCAATATAAAAAAAGTGGTAATTTAAAAAGTTCATTAAAAATAGATTATGAAAAATTATGAAAAATAAATAATCAATTTAATTTAAATAATTATATAATTCAAAAAAATAATCAAGATTTAAGATTTAATACAAACTTTGAATTAAAAGCAAATACTACTTTAACCAACTCAGATAAACAAACTATAAATATAAACTGATACCTTAATTTAATCAAAAAAGATAATTTAGAGTATATACTTGTAAATAAATTAAAAATAACTGATAAAAAATGATTTGATTTTTTAAATAATTATTTAGAAGAATTAAAAAAAATAGCAAAAGAAAATAAATATATACAAATAAGTAATAAATATTGAAATACATTACAAGCTATAAACTATTCAAAAATAAAAAATAATTTATCTAAACCTTTAATTGAATCATATAATAAAATTGATAATAAATATTATCTACAATTAAGTAAATATTGATGTGATAAACTAAAAGAAATAAAAAATACTTTTGATCCTATTTATTGAAATAAATGTAGTGATTCTCAATATAAAGATGCTTTAGATAAAATAAATAAAATATGAAAATTATATATAAAAATAAATAATACTTCAAAAAAAATAGTATTTATTTTTAATAAAACAAAAGAAATTGATTCTTGAATAATTTCAATTGAATTTAATAACAAATATATCAAAAATATAAATATAAAAATAATTCAAAATCAAAATATTTCTCAAAATAAATGAATTAATCTTAATTATATATACAAAAATAAATTAGATTTTAATATAAATAATGATATTAATTTTAAATCTAAATTAAATTATTTAAATCAATTCAGTAATATAATATTAAAAGCAAATTATAAAAATCTATGAGAACTTGACTTATCATATATATTAAATAATAATATTATAAATCTAAACTTAAACATAAGCAAAACTTCTTATAATTGGGATAGTTGAAAATATCAAACATCTAATACTTTAAACATAAAATTTAATTGAAATTCTAAAAATTGGAAATCAAATATTATATTAAAAGATTTAAATAAAAATATAGATATACTTAAATCAAATATATCATTAAATAATAAAATATTAAAATGAAATACTAATATAAGAGATTTTAATTGAGAAAACTTTATTTCAATTATACATAGTTGAAAAATAAATAAAGATAATTATGAATTAAATAATAAATATACAATAAATCCAAAAATATTTTCTCAAATAAAAGAAAATAATATTTCATGAAATATAAATATAAAAACAATAAATCTAAATAATTATTCTAATTATAATATTTTCATAAATACATTATTAGATAATAAAGAAATATTAAATTATAATTTAAATAATAAATCAAAAATAATTTATAAAAATATAAATATAGAAAAACCTATAAATATAATTAATAATTCAAATACAATAGAAGAAAAAAATAATAATGTATTTAATATATATACTAATCAAATTTCAAAAACAAGAGATACTACAAGAATATATGATTTAAAATCATTACAATCTGCAATTGAACAATATTATATGGATAATGGAGAATATCCAACAACTATAAAAAATAATAAATGAATTCTAGCTTATATAAGTAAAATTCCACAAGATCCTCTAAAAAACTTTTTATGAATTAATTCATGTAAATTTGGATATATATATCAAGTATGAAATGATAAAAATTGAATTAAAAATCAAATATATAAATTATCTGCTTGTTTAGAAAACACCACTAAAGCAAAATTTGATTGATGAACTGATAAGAATAGATTTGAAATATGAATTTGAATTAATAATGATAAAAATTATTATAAAAAATTTTATATAAATTGATATAAAAGTTGGACTAAAAAATAAATTGTTCATAAAAAGAAAAAACCAAAGCAAATTTGCTTTGGTTTTTTTAGTTTTTTAGGCTTAAATTACTATTTAATTATAAAATTGTTATTTATACTTAATAATAATTCTCAAACTAATCTATTAAAATGTTTATCTATCATTTTATATACAACATGATTATCATAAACTCAATATTCTAATCTATAATTAGTATTTAATGATTTTATTCTTCAATCTTTAAATATAACAAATAATGGAGTTTTTGACACATCTGTTTTTCTATATATAGCTAAAACTCAAGGATTAAATTTAATATCATCAGGAGTTATATAATAATTATATTTATCACTATCTAATTTAAAATATAATCAAGTATTATTTCATATTGTAGAAAAATCTGATATTATATTTATTTTATCTATTTTATCTAATAAAATCTTTTCCCTATAAATTTCTATTCATTTATTATCAATAACATAAATAATAGGATAATCATTTTCTATTTTTATTCTAAAAGAGTATCATAATTGTTTTAACTTTATTAGTCAACTATTACCAGAAACATCTAATATTTTTGATTTATCAGTTTTTAAATATAAATCTTGAGAAAATAATCAATTATTTATACTTGATTTAAATCAATATTCTCAAAGATTTGTATTAACTTTAGTTTTATTTTCATCAGTATGAATTTTTGTAATAATTCATCACCTAGCTCTATAAATATTTATAGGTTCTCAAGTTAATTCTTCATTAATAAATCAAGAAATATTATTATTGTTATAACTTTTTATCTCTGGAACAGGAGAATATATCTCAAATCAAATATCTTTTTTAGTTTCATTTCAATTAGTATCAACTAATTTTATGACTATTTTTTTCTTAAAAAGATTATCAAATTTTCAAAATTGTATTTTAATTTTTCAAGGGGATCTAATTACTTTATACCTAGGTGGATTTAATTTTTCAATAGAAATATCTTTTATATTATCTATTCAAGAATTATCATAAATATAATCTGTAAAATCAATTATTTTTGTTTGATATACTGGAACTCTTATTATTCAATTAAAATTAAGGTCAGGAGCCCAAGTATCAGCTGCTAATTGAGGAGATAATAAAACTTGTTTTGAATAGTTTCATATAGTATCTCAAGAAAAAGCATATATATGAGAATAATAATAATCATTAGTCATACTTAATGTAACACCAAATAAATCTGTTCTAGTTCATAAATCATATAATCTATAATCATCTACTTTTCTTAAATCAATTCAATATTCTCAATCATCATAATATTGTAAATCAATATGTGATTCTGAAGTTAATCTTGAATTATCTTCAACTATAATATTTGTATCAAATAATACAGGCATATTTAGATATTTTAAGATATTTCATTGTCATCTAATAACATCTTTTATTCAAGAGTCAACATATAAAGAACCTCAAGTAACTTTATAAATTTTTATTGATTTCTTAAAAGAAATATTTGAATGCTTATCAAGAGTAACTTGTTTTTTCACATTATTATCTAAATAATATATTTCTAATTTATTATTTGCAGAATATAAATTATTATTTGCTGTAATAGATGCCAATTTATTATCTACTAAACTTTTAGTAATATCATTAAATTTATGTGTAACTAGAGAAATTCAATTAACATTTCAAATATATTTAAAATAAGCAATATCTTTTGAAATTTTAAAATTATTATTATCTTCCTTTATTCAAATAGAATCTTTATCTGAAATTAAATCAATAACTTTTTTAGTTAAATCCTTAGGAATATAATTTGAATTTCATAAATTTATATATTTATCTACTCTATTAAATAATTCTAATCTATAATTATGAATATTTTTATTAGTAGAAGAAGAAAATCAAAAAGTTATATTATTATTTGAAACAGTTGTTTCATTAAAATTATTAACTGATTCTATAAATTTACTTCAATTAAAATATTTATTATCAGAAATACTTATATTTAATGGAGCTAAAGTAATATAATTCTTTGTCTCTTGTTTTGATAAATTCTCTTTTAAATACAAATTATTATCAACTAAATACAATAAATCTTTATCTGAATCTTGATCTATATCAATTGGTTTAGCAACTTCATTTCAAGTTAATTTATCAGTATAATCAAATAATTTATATGCTCATTGATCTTCAACAACATAAATTCAATCATATTTATATTTTGTTGACTTTTTATTGGATAATTGACAAGAATTTAATTTAGTACTAGAAGCATTAGAAGATTTATAATCTGAAGAACTAGTAGTATTTTGTTTTGTAGTATTTAATACTAATAAGTTTTCTTTTTTATTAAAAGATTTTTTATATTGATTTATTCATCACTTGATTCTTGAAATAAATCTATTTCATTCTTGTTTTAATTGATTTTTAGTATCAATATTTCAAACTAGTAATTTTTTAGCATTAAGTTTTGTTACATTATTATACTTACTTAATAATTTATTATAAGCATCAAAATCTGAATTAATATTTTTAGAAACTTTTTCATACTTAGAATTAAAAATTTTATAGATATTTTCTTTTATTTTCTTATCTTTTGATTTTTCATTATCAATTATAGATTTAAGTGTATTAAATTTATCTATATTATATTTTAATGCCTTTTTAATTATTTTATCTTGTTTTGAGTAAGTAATTTTTGATACATCATTCCAAGTTTTTCTCAATTCATCATATCTAGCATCATTTATATATTGTTTTTTTGCTAAACTTTTATTTACTAAATAAATAAAATCATTATTTGATATAGTTTCTGATTTTTTAGTATCTAAAACTGTAACTAACTTCATTATTCATAAAGATAATAATTTTGCATATTCAATAGTTGACTTATTATAACCAACTTTATCTTTTCATATATTTATATCACTAGGAGTAAGTTCTGAAAAATCAAAAGCTGAAGAATCTATTTGAAAAGCATTAGTAATATCATTTGTAAATGAATTTATAGGTTTTACTATATTTCTTGCAAACTCAGTTAAAAAATCTACATCTTGTTCAAAATTTACCCAAGTAGTAACTTTTATAGCATCAACAAATGGATATGAAAATTGAGGAAGTTCAATATCTAGAAAATCAAGAGGTAAATATCCTGATCTTTCAGTTAAAAATGAAATTAAATCTCAAGACCTCCATTCTGGAACAAATGGTGATTTTTTCAATATACATAATATCTTTGCTACTAATTTCAATATTTTAATAACTCATTCAAGTGAAGCAAAAATTTTTGGTAATTTAGGTGGAGGAGGTAAATCTGGTAATTCTATTTTTGGTAGAGTTGGTAAATCAGGAAGTTCTGGTATCTCAAAATTAGGCAATAAAGGCAAAGAAGGTAAAGTAATATTTACATTTGGGACACTTGGTAATTTCAATTCTGGCAATACAGGTAAAACAATAGGTCTTTTGTTCAATTTAAAATCAGGAACAGAAATTGAAATATTTAATCTAATATTATGTAAATCAAGTATAATATCAGGCCATTTAGGAAATTGAATTACAGGTATTTTAGGAATAATCATACTTATTAATTTAAGTATAAAATGTAATAAATCATCCCTTTCATTTTTACATTCATGACACTCTGCATCAAAATCAATAAATAAATCTGCAAGTAATTGCCAAGATTTTAGTATAGCCTTAATTAAAATATAAGTCTCAACCCATGCTTTAAACCTAACTCCATTTCTTCAAATCCATCATCACATAAATTCAGATATAGCATCTATATTACATAAAATTTGATCTAACCGATCTTGTTTTTTATTTATAAGAGTAGATAACTTCTCTGGCATTTTTTTCCAGTTTTCTAAAATTGCAATATTTTGTTCAAGAGATCAAACTAATCTAGATGCATCTAAAGAAATTTTTTGTTTATATCCTTTTTCATCTTTACATGCTTTTATTTGTTCAGGAGTTCATGAACATGTTGTTCATAATGTAACATCATCTTCAAATCTCTTAAGTTCTTGCTTCCATTGTTCTAATGAATTTTTCCATTCATTAATAGTTTTAGTTAGTGTATAACTATCTATCCAAGGAATATTTACATCAACTTCTTCAGGATTAATTGTTATTATTGGTACACTACTTAAAAACTCATAAGCTTGACTTATTCCAGAATATTGTCTCTGTCATGGAATACTTGTATCTCTATTTAATTTTGCAATTTGATCATCCAAACTTTGACAATAAAGTTTATCTTTATTTCAACAATCTAATGAATTTTTTCTAGTTTTTAAATTACTTATTTTATTTTTTATCTCTTCATCTTTTTTATCTCTTTTTTCTTTTCATTTATTATATGCTTTTTTAACTCAATTACCTATATAATCAATCCAATTTGTATCAAGTATTGATGAAAAATCAGGTAATATAATATATAAAGTTGGAAAATCAGTCAATTTTGTAACTATCTCTTCAATTTGTCTTGTAACCCAATCCATTAAAAAATCAGGAAATCAAGCTATTCTTGTATTTTTTATATTTAATACATCTTTAAAATTACCATTTTTTAAAGCTCATAAATCTAACTCAACATTAACATTTCATAATCAATCATTTCATCAATCCATTGATATTAATGGTTCTCAATTCAAACCAGGTGGTAAAGATCAACCTCTTGCTCAACTAGAATTTGGATGATTAAAAACATCATTAAATCAAGATTTTAATTTTGGTGAAACAATTCAAGTTTCTTTATATTTCATATAATCTGAAACTAAAGACAAATCAATTTGATTAGTTTCAGGTAGTAATTTAGAATTTGATGAATTTCAATTTTTATTACATATTCAATTAATTACTCAAAATCAATTTCAACTTCAATCTCAACTATCTCATCATCAGATATAATCAACATTTCACATACTAGTAGGATCTCATAAATCCTCATCATCTTGATTACAAGATCACAAAGGAGCTGCTGCAACAATACAATTTCATCAAGGAACAACAGGACTAAGTCATGGTGGAATAGAATTTCACATTGCTATAGCAGGTCATCCAAAACAAGCAGCAATACCTTGTCATCAAGTTAATGTTGGTGAATAAAATAATCTAAAAAAGTTTGTTGGAGAAAAAGTTCATAACCGTCCACCAGCTCATAATATCCCTCAACAAGTTCAAGTTGGATACATAAAAGGAGAAACTGGCCATACAGTATTTATAGGAGCACAAAATGGACCAGAAATTCAAGTAAACATTGAAAATATAGGTAATCATTCTCAAACATTTAATCAATCTCAAACAGGAAAACCTAATACAGTTGGATCTCATCAAGCAGCTAAAGGGGCCCAATTCATAGGTAAAGCCAAACAAGATCCTCATCCAAATCAACATCAAAATCATTGAACTAATTTATCTATTCATTGACTAATTTCATCAATTTTTCCATTTATCTTATCAAGTCAAGATAAAATACTATCATCATTTCAAAAATCTGGACTAGGGTCTTCTCTATCAGGTAATCAATCTCAATCACTATCTTTATAAAGATTATTTAATTTATCTTTTGAATAATCTTTTATAGCATTCATATCTCATTTTTTTGTATCATTTATCAACTTATCAATATCATCTGGAATTCAATTATTATTTTTATCAGGATTATCCAATTTTTCTGGAAGTTTTAATTTTTTTTGATTACAAGTTGGTTGTTTTATTCATTTTTCATATTTTCTTTTAGCAATAGATCTAAAAATATCTACATTTTGAGAACAATTTTGTTTACTTAGTTTATATATTATATCTCAATATTTATCATCTCAAGGCTCTCATTTTTCAAATAATCATACATCAATATATCAAAGTTTAAAAGCTCTTGTTTTTAGATTATAATTTAAAGTAAATTCCTCTCATGGTTTTATACTTATTCAATCAATTAAAAATTTTCCTATTCATCAAGAAGATTTAATTTTTAAATTTCAAGAATTTTTAATACTATCATCTACTAAAGAAAAATTAACTGGAAAATCTTCTATATATGCAATATTAGTAATATTATGTGATGTTGTATTTTTTAATTTTACATTAACATTTACTATATCTCATGATTTTAGATTTCATCAATTTCTATCAGTAAATATCTTTTCAACTTTCAGTCACAAAGTTTGAGAGTATTGACTTCTAATAAAAGTTGTTTGTTTAGTATAATTTGTTGATATATCTCATATAGATGAAGAATTTTGATTTACAAAATCTGTAATTGAATCTTTTGCTAAAGATAAATCAGAAGACATTTCATCACTTCATCAATTTAAATTTATTGCTTTTTCTAACTCTTCAGTTTTAGTAAGACTTCAATCATATCAATATGGAACTTGAACAAACATAAGTCAATCTAAAACTCATTGATTTATTCAAGGATCCAATTTATTATATTCAGACAAAATATTTTTTGAATTTTTAGGATCAGCTAAATTTTGTGAAATAATCTTTTGTAATTCTTCATCTGATTGAATTATTTTTTTGTTTTTCTTAGCTAAATCTTTTTGAGGAACTCATTTAAAATAAATAAGTCAATAATCATTTCTTACTTTTCAGTTAAGTTTTATTCAATATCCAGAATAAACAGTTTTTTTAGTAAAAAATGGAATTTTATCTGTTTTATTTCAATAAAAAATATTAATAGTTCAATTATCATCCAAAGTTACAATATCATCAATTCAATCATTATCCATATCAAAAACTTTTGCTCTAGTTATTTTTGCATTTAAATTAAATTGTTTTGTTAAATCATATCTTTTAAAATCTTTTAAATGATTATTTAATATAAAAGGATTTCATTTATCATTAACAAAGAAAATATCATCATATCAATCTCAAGCAAAATCTCATGTTTGTAATAAAGAATTATCTCATAAGTCTGCAATATAAGCTATTTTTCTTAAGTTTACCAAATGAGATGGAATCTTTTTATTTTCAAATAAAGTTAAATAATTATCATTATTTATAAATAATAAATCTTGTTTTTTATCATTATTGAAATCAAAAATTCTATATCAATCTATATCTCTTTTATTTAATCTTCTACCAATTGTTCTATCAAATTTTTTATATCAATTTCATTTTATTTTCTTTATTTTTTTCTTTTTTAATGATATAACTGGATCTCAAAGATTTATAGTCAATAAACTTTGATAATTTTTTATAGAATCTCAAACATTTTCTCAAGCAGCAAAAGATAATAAAGATAAATTACCATCTTTCCATCCAATTCATCATTTATTTATAAAATTTGCAAAATAATCAAAATCTTGATTTACAAAAGTATTTAAAGAATATTTTTTTTCAAATGGATCATTATAATATATAGCTAAAGTATTAAGATTTGAAGAATCATAAATATTTCTTAATCAATATCTAGAAGTAGCTAAATAAATAACAATTGAATTTGTATATGTTTTTAATAATCAATTTAAAACTGTTTTATTATTTGTTGTTTTTATAGATGCTCAAACAAAATTAAATCAAATTTTTGAAATAATTTTTCAATCCATAAATACATCAAATAATAATTTTTTACTTGGAGTATTAGATAGTTTAAAAGAAACATTATTATAAAGCTTAAATTTTCAATCTTTTCATACTGAAAAAATCTTAGTTTTATAAGAATCTTTTAAAACTAAACTTCAATTATCAAGTTCATAATTATATAAACTTGAGTTATTTACTCAATAAATACTAGTTTTTCATTGATCTAATTTACAATTAATACTATTACATATTTTTAAACTATTATTTTGAGAAAAATTAAATAATATTTTTCAAATATCAGTAGATAAATTAGAATTATATAAATCTATATAAGGAGTAAAATCTCAAACAGATAAATTGAAATTAATATCTTGACTTAAATCAGAACCATTAACTACTTTTTTTATATTTCAATCAGAATTTATAGTTAAAATATCACTATATTTATAAGGAGTTGATAATAAACTTGTTACAGCTAAAGATCTATTATTTCTATCAAATAACATTCATGAAGCTAAATAATCTTTTTTTGTTATATCTCAATAATCAGCTCATAATAAAACTGTATACAAAGAATTATATTTATTAGAATTTACACTTGAAGCTTTCCAGAAAAAGTAAGTTTCAAGAGCAATTGCATTTTCTCATACTCAATTTATTTCATAAACATCTGTAGAATCAAATAAACTAAGTAATTTTATCTTATCTTTAGAATCTAAACTTTTATAAGCATTTGAATTAATTAACTCTTTTTTAGTATTAAATTTAAATTTATAATTATCTTGATCAAATTCATAAAATACTTTTTTTCATAATTCAGTTAAAATTCAAGCCTTTCTGTAAATTCAATATTTATCTAATATAGTTTTAGAAAAAGGTGATTGCCCCTTCATACTAAAACTATTATTTGATAAACTTGGTGTTGTAGAAATCTTTACATAAGCTTTTCAAGGAATATCTGTTCCATGTATTTTGAAATAAGATTTTCAATCTTTTACAATTTTTGAATTAGAATCTGATCAAATAATATTTTTATATTCATCAAGGATTTCTAAATTAAGCTTAGTTGAATTATCTGTAAAAACAGTATTTCAATAAATATCTTTTAATTCAATATTTAAAGTTGTAAAACTATCTTTACTTGCTTCAAATTTTGATTTAGTTGGGATAATTTGAACTTTTAATGGTTTTAATGGCAATATTGTAAATTTTTTTGTAAAAATTTTATTAAATCATTCTATTTGAAATTTAAAATCAATATTTTTTCAAGCTAATTTAGAAGTAGTAAAATCAATACTTGCTATTCAATTTTTTATATCAAAATATGCCTTATTTGTAAATCAATATTTTCTATCAACATGTAAATAAACTCTAGAATTTAAATCTGATATAAGATTTCATCTAGAATCAACTACTTTTAATAATAATTTTGTATTTTCTCATCAAACTTTCAAAGTTTTATTAGAAATAATATTTAAAGAAATATTTTTTAATACTTTAACTTTTCTATTTGTAGCTAATATTTTCTTTCAATTTTTCTTTATTTCAGCTTCAATATCTGAAATTCATTTCTTATCTGTTGATTTAATTCTAAATGCTTTAAATCATTCTATAGTTGAAAAATTTATATTTTTTTGATTATTTGCATTAAAAACTAAAGAATCTCAATTTATTTTTAAATTAATATCATAATAATCTCATACTACAGGATTATTAAATCTATCATAAATAACAACATAATCAGTTGATATTGCTCAATTAGATTCTATGATATTTGATCATAATTTCAGATTAAGTTTTGAAGCAATTGCAGGTTTTACTTCAAAATCCTTAGAAACCTTAAATCATTTAAAATCTCTAATAACAAGTTTATAAAATCATGATTTTTTTATTGAAATCAATCATTTTAAATTTTTTAATGATTTTATATCTTCCCTAAATAATGAATTATTATTTTTATCTTTTATAGATATATTTAAAGGGAATTCAAAATCTATATATTCTCATTTTTTATTTAAATTTGATAAACCAAATAATATATCTCCATTTTTAATTTTATCATTATATGCATCAAAATTTGAATTATTTTTATTAAATAAAAATATGTTTGTTTTATCATTTGCTATTGCATAACTTCATCATAAATCTAGAGAATTATTATTTTTATTAGATGAAGTCAAAAACATTCTATCTCATCTTACTTCTATTATTAAATCTTTTGATTTTAATAATAAATTTTCTTCTCAAGTTTTTTGATCTTTTAATTTTAAATATGTTTTAAAATAAATATCTGCATCTTTTCTTCAAGTTGAAAAATTATAAGTTGCTTTTCAAGCTTTTGTTTGTATTCAAAAATTTCAAAAATTAATATAATCTCTATATAAATTTTGTTTATAATCTTGTTTATCTGAATCAAAAATAACTTTATTTTTTTCTTTATCAACAATTTTATCTATCTTAAAATAAACTTTTGTATTATTATCAATATATACTCTTCTATTATTTTTATCTTTAACAATCACTGTTAAAATTCAATTTTTTCAATAAAAATATCTTATAGAATCAGATTTAAAATCCAAACTTGAACCTGATAATTTCTTTTCTAAACAATCATTTATTCAATTTTTATTTAGATCTCAATAACATGCTGAAGACCTAGCTTCTTCTAAATCTTTTTTTAAATTCTCAAAATCTTGATTATCACTAGATCACATTAAATCACTTGATTTCTCTCATAATAATCAAACTCAACAATCTCAATTAGATAATCAAATTTTGGGTGGTAACATATTTTTTAACCGACACATAACTGCAGGAATCCATTTCCATAAAACAACTCCATCTGGTGGAGCACATTTAAATGTTCAAGCAGAATTTCATGGAGTATTTATCTTATTTGTATCTGGTAATAATTTATGTCAAAAAATATTAGCATCAAGTAAAGAATTTAATTTTATTATATTTGAATATGGATTTTTAGTTTTTTTCTCATTTGGATCTAATTTTATATACATATTTTGAGCATTTCATATTGCTCATATATAATTTATTTCATATTCTTGTTTATTTTTAGGTAATATAAAATTATACTTATTACCACCAGTTTGATCACTTAAATAATTTTGTATTATAAATTTATATTTAGCTGAAACACTTTTTAAATTATTCCAAAAAATAGAAAAAACTATCATATCATATATATCAACTTTTTTAGTTTCATTTCATATTTTTACATCAACTTTTTTTTGATTTTTTAAATAATCTTTTAAATTAATTGAAGAAGGATAAGGTGAATTAGTTTTTAATATATTATATAATTCCTTATCTACTCAAGTTAATGTATTTGGATTTTCTGTATTTATTAAATCATTTATTTCTTTATCTTTTTTATCTAAAAAATCATCTAAACTTTTTTTAATTCAAGATAATGTTAAATCTTTTTTATTAGCAAATGATAATCTAAAAAATTCAGGATAATTTATTTTTTGATATATTCATTTAGTATCTATAAAATCAATATATCTATTTTTATCTACTGGAAGATTTGGAACAGATAGTGATTTAATTTCTTTATACAATTCATCTGAAGTTGGTGATTTATGAGTTATATAAGAAGGTATCAACTTAAATTTATAAGTATCTATCCAATCTCATAAAATACAAGTTTGTGTTGTTCAAGCTCAAATTCATCATTCAATTGTATTATATCTTTTTACAATGTAATAATCTCCAGATTTTGTATAAATATTTACAGTATCTCAACATTTTTTTATAGTTTTTAAAGAATTTGGTAAATTATTTTTATAAAAATCTTCAAATCTTTGAGAAAAATTATTTTTATTTATTTCATTATCAGTTTTACAAGACCATTTATTTGTTCAATATCATATATTTTTATCTCATAATCTATACTTTAATCAACAGGTATATCAAAAACCAGTTCATAAATATCAATTATCTAAATCCCATCATCTTCTTTCATAAGAAAGTAAATTATTATCAAAACAATTCAATGGAGAAGGATTTAAATTAACTAAATTACTTTTTTTAGATCAAGCAATATCATATAATGGAACTATTGCTTTTTTAGGAGATGAATAATTTAATTTCATTATACCTGTTACAGTTGAATCTATATCCATATTTAATGGACTTTCTCATCACCAAACTCATTTAAAATCAGCAGGATTAAGTTTTTTTCATCATTTTCAATCTGAAATAACTGATAAACATTTTGAAGCTCATAATCACCTTAACTTAGTTAAATCATCCTGAGTTAAATTTAAGTCTAATCATCTTGTTGCTCTAACTAATGTTCAAGAATTAAAAGTAGAACCTCTATAAATAGAACAATCTTTTGCTGTTTTTATATCTGATGAATATACTCAATTTAAATAATTTCTATCAACATTTATACAAGATCAATCATAATTATATCAAGTTCAAGTATGTAATTTATTTGCAGGTCTATCTATTTCAACAGGTATTGCTATATTTCTAGATAATCAATTTATAACTAAATCATCTATTTGTTTAGTTATTTTCTTATCTGCATCAATAATTGTTTTATCTACAATTCAATCAAGTAAAGTCACTAAATATGGAATAAAATCTACATTTACCTGACTTGTATGTTCATTATATCTTCAAGCATTATGAACATTTGTTCTAAGATCAGAAACCATTCAATTATTAAAGCTCTCAATAAAAGTTTTTATAGCTTTTTGAGTAATAAATCTAGTAGATACATCTGAAGCTTTTTTAGTATCAGGTCAATTAGTTTTCTTTAATAAAGAATCATATTTATGGCCTACCACTTGAGATAATAATCAAGATACTTCATTATTTTCAGCTCATAAAACTTCCTTTTGAACTTTATTTGCTAACTGTTTAGTATATCTATTATAATTTATATCTTCTTTATTTTCTAAATATGCTTCATATCATTTATAAGAAGGATAATGAATTGATTTTTGTTCTCTAAATTGATCATAATAAAAAACAAATGGTCTATAATTATCACTTAATTCTTCTCATTTTTTTCAATTTAAAACTTTATCTGATTTCTTAAAAAGATTAGTTCAAGCATAAAAATCATGATCTTTATCAAAAAAGTTTTCTATTTTTTTGATATCTTTTTGTTTATCTCAAGTATTTGGAGAAATAACTCAATGCCAAATTTCTGGTTTAAATTTATCTTTTGCATCTTTATTTTCAACATACTCTCATAAATTATGATCATAGATAAAACTTTTATCTGTAAAATCAACATATGGGGCAATTGAAATTGTAGATTTATTATTTTTATTTATAACTGGTAAATTTATATTTCAAACTAATATTGTTCATATTAATTTTGAATTAAATCAAATACTTGGATTTATTACCTTATATCATTGAAAATATAATCATTCATTAATAGAAGCAATATTAAATGCCTTTGCATTATCTGGAACTGGAATAATAACTACTCTTGTATTTTCCAATTGTCATTGAATATCCTCAGCATATCTCTCTACATCAGTTTTTATAGATGGATAAATATCTTCATTAACTAATATTGAAACTAAATCATAAAAAGTATTTCAAGAAGCTGAAGCTTTGTTAAAAAAATTTAAACTAGGAATACTAAAAGTTGAATTAAAAAAGAAAAAAAACAATACAATAAATGATACAATTCTTTGTAATTTTGAATAACTCATATTAACTTAATTTATCTGTAAATAAAAAACAAAATAGACTTTTTAACATAATAGTTAAAAAGTCTATTTTTACAAGATTTTTTGTATAATATTTTAGAACAAAATTAGCTCCATTTTCATAAAATCCATTTTTTTAATCTTTCTAAATTTTTAAGCTTCATTTTAGTACTTATTTTTTGTCAATTCAATAATATAAATATCTCTAACTCTCCTTTTTCTTCCATAGATAAAAACTCTTTTAAATCTATTAAATCCTGTTTTTTAGCTTTTTTAGGAATATCTATAATAAATTCTTTTAAATTATCTTCTATTTTTTCCTCAAGTCTATCTTCAAAATTATCACTATAAACTTCACATTTAGATTCACAATCATTTAAAGAATTTTCTTCATCTTGAACTTTATTTAAATTATTATTTTTAAATTTTTTTATATCCTGGTCAAATAATCACATATCCTTAGCTTGTTCTCTTACTTGTGTTATTGTAGCTATTTTTATTTCTCTAGGCCTTATACTTTTTCTAGAATATTCCAAATTTATATCTAAACTTCAATTTATAATAACTATCTTATAAATATCTATTTTATCCTGATATTTTTCTATATCTTTTTCAAATAAAACACTTTCAAAATTGTAATCATATCATTCACATTTTAAAAACATCATTGTTTTACCTGTTTTTGTAAAAATCTTTCTAAAATCAGTAATAACACCAATAACTTGAGCTTGTTCTTGATTATTAAAAGAATTTTTTTTCTTTTTTTCCTTATTTTTTTTAGAATCATTTTCTTGTTCATCTAAAGATTTTATATCAGTTAATTGTTCATATTTTTCAGGATTTTCTTTTTTATCTAACTGCAATAATTCATCAAAAGACATTTTTAATTTTTTTATATTTCTTGATCTTCTTTGACAATATCTTCCTAAACCATCTAAAGGATGTCATGATACCCAAAATCATATCATTTCTTTTTCTCAAGCAAGTTTTTCCTCAAAAGTCATTTTTTCAATATCAATCAATTCAAGTCTTTCTTCAAAATCATCTGAATTATCAAATAATCATATTTGATTTGTAGTCTTTTTCTTTTCATCTTTTTTTGCAAACATTATCATTTCAGGAATTGATTTAAGCATTTGATTTCTTTCTCATAAATCATCCATTGCTCATGATTTTATTAAAGCTTCTAATGATTTTTTATTTATAACTTCTTTTCAACAAACTTCTATAAATTGCTCTAAATCTTCAAATCTTCAATTTAACTGTTTTCTAGATTCAACTATTTTATCTATAGGTCAATCTCAAATTCATTTAATTGCCTTTAATCAAAATCTTATAGTTTTGTCATCTATATATGTAAAATGTTTTAAAGATCAATTTACATTTGGAGGTAAAACTGAAATTCATTTTACCTCACATTCCTCAACCTCCATTGTAATTCTATCCATATTTTCCTCATCTGAAACCATAACTGAAGTAAGAAATTCAGCTGGATAATAAGCTTTTAAAAATGCTGTTTGATAAGAAATAAAAGCATAACATGCTGCATGTGATTTATTAAATGAATAATTTGCTGCTGGCTGAATCATTTCTTCATAAACATATTTTGTTACCTCTGGTTTATATCATCTATATTCTTTTCATCTTTCTATAAATTCTTTTTTTAATTGTTCTATAATTTCTATTTTCTTTTTTCAAACTCATCTTCTAAGTAAATCAGCTTCTCACAGAGAGAAACCTGCCATATATTGAACTATAAACATTAACTGTTCCTGATAAACTGCAATTCAATATGTAACATCTAAAATCTTTTTTAAATCTTGCTCCAACATTATTTTTTGCTGTTCTATTTCTTCATCACTATATCAGTTATTCTTCATTATTTCTATCAAATCATCTGTCATATATCTTATTTCTTCTCTTCAATATTTTCTATCAATATATGTTGGAATATAAGCAAGTGGACCTGGTCTATAAAGAGAAACCATTGCTATCAAATCATCAAAAGAATTTGGTTTTAAATCTTTTAAATATTTTCTCATTCAATCAGATTCAAATTGAAAAACTCATGAAGTATCTCATCTAGCAAAAACATCAAGAACCTTCAAATCTCACATATCCATATTTAAAACATCTACATCAATATTTTTATTTTCTTTTACTATTTCTTGAGTTCTTTTTATAATTGATAAATTTCTAAGTCATAGAAAATCCATTTTCAACAGTCCTAAATCTTCCAATGGATAAGCTGAATACTGAGTGACTACAACTTCTGGATCTTTTGGTGGATGTTGTAAAGCTGTATAATTAAGCATTGAATTTGGTGCTATAATTACAGCACATGCATGAACTCATAATTGTCTAACATTTCATTCAATTTTTAATGCATTGTCTATAATTTTTCTATATAATTCATTTGTATCATAAGCCTCTTTAAACTCAATAGAATCCTCCAATGCTCCAGCTAATTTTGTTCATGGTTTTTCTGGAATAAGCTTAGCTAATTCATTCATTTCAGAAAAAGGAATTCAAAAAACCCTACCAACATCTTTTACAGCAGCTCTTGCTGCAAATGTCCCAAAAGTAGATATATTTACAACCTTATCTGCTCAATATTTTTCTGCACAATATTTTACAACTCTATCTCTTTCTGTATCTGAAAAATCAGTATCAATATCTGGCATTGATACTCTAGCAGGATTTAAAAATCTTTCAAAAAGTAAATCATAACTTAATGGATTTAAATCAGTAATTCATGTCAAATATGCCATCAAACTTCAAGCTGCAGATCCTCTTCATGGCCCCACTGGAACTGCATTATTTCTAGCCCAATTTATATAATCAGCAACTATTAAAAAATATCAATCAAATCACATTTCATGTACTACAACAAGCTCATATTCAAGTCTATCAATGATATCTCTTTTCTCTTTGTCTAACTTGTCTATAATAGTTTTCTTTTTATCAGTATAATAAGTTAATGATAATTTTTTTAACTCTTCAGGAAGTGTTTCAGTTAATTTTTTATCTAATCAAGGCTTATTTAATTTTTTTACAAATTCAAAAATAGTTTCTTCATCAAGTCAAAAATCAAATCTCCAATTCAATCATTTGAATGACAAATATCTTAAATACCATTCACTACTATCTAATTTTTTTATATTTTTATCTTCTTTTTCTAATTTTAAAGCTTTTTCATAAATTTTTTGATCTTCTTCAGGTAATTCAAAAACAGGAATTAAAATACCTCAAGTTTCTATTTCAATATTTACTTTATCTGCTATTTTTTTAGTATTTTCAAGTGCTTCAGGAATATATCAAAAAAGTGACTGCATATCATCACTTGATAAAAATGAATAATCTCAATTCATCATTGTAGGTCTATCTGGATTTTCAAGTTCATGACCAGTTCAAAGAGCCATAATTACATCTTGAGTAGTTTTATCTTCTTTATTTATATAATATGAATTTTGTGCTGCAACTACTGGTATAGAATATTTTTCTGATAATCTAATTAATTCTTTTGTAATTAAATCTTGTTTTGGAATATCACTATGATCTAATAATTCTAAATAAAAATCATCACTTCAAAAAACTTCTTGATAAATTTTGATCCTTTCAAATATTTCTTCATCACTTTTTCATGATAAAATATAAAAAGGAATTTCTCAAGATATAGGACCTGATAAAGCAATTATTTCTAAATCTCATTTTTCTTGTTTTAATTTTTTTATTTCATCAAATATTATTTGTGGTTTTAATCAAGGATTATCTAAACTTGCTTTTGAAGTTAAAAGTAAAATATTTTTATATCAATTTAAATTTTTAGCCAATAAAACAAGTTTATGATTGATTTTTGAGTCAATACTAGATTCTATATAAATTTCAGTTCATAAAATAGGTTTTATTCATTCTGATTTACAAGCTTTATAAAATTCATGACATCAATGAACATTTGAAGTATCAGTTAATGCAACTGCTTTCATTCATAATTCTTTAGCTTTTTTTACATATTCTACTGGTTTTGGTAAGCCTTCTAAAATACTATAATGACTATGACAATGTAAGTGAACAAAACTCATTTAGTTTTTTATTTTATTAAGTTGTAAGATTTTTAATTATTTTATATTTTTTTTTCAAAATTGCTATATTTTTTGCCCTTAAAATAAAATTATGATAATATAATAGTAATAAAAAAATATTTTATAAAATTAAAAAATAATTATGGCAGAAAAATTCTGAGAAAATTTTGAAAAAATTGATAATGAAGAAATCAATAAAAACATAGAAAATAAAGAAAAATTTATAAAAGAAAAATTAGAAAATAAAGAAGTATTATTAATTTTAAATAAAATAGATAATGACAATCCAAATATTGATATTGATTTAACCTATGATAATAAATCTCAAAAATATTTTTTAATACTAAATTGAAAAATTAATCCAAAATGATTAACATTTGAAGAATTCAAAAATAGATTTTGAAATTTTGTACCAAAAAATTTAATTGATAATATAAAATAAAAATTATGAAAGAAAATTTCTAAGAAAATTTTGAAAAAATTGATAATGAAAAAATAGTAAATGAAAAATTAGATAATAAACAGGAAGCTATTGCTTTATGAATTTTAAAAGTAATTGATGTTGAAATACCAGATATTGATATTGATTTAGCATATGATAAAAAAGAAGATAATTATTATATACTAGCAAATAATAAAGCTTTAAATATCCCTATAAAATTAAATAATTTACCTAAATTTTGATCAATAATGACTAAATTATTTAATAAAAACATCCAGTTATTTTGAGATTTAACATGAAGAAAAATAGCTGAAGATACATGGATGATTGATTGACTTGAAAAAATTATAATAAAAGATAATGATTTTAATTTATCAAAAAATGATATTGAAGAAATATTTACTTTTGTAATGAAATCAAAAAATATTCCTATACAAGATTGGAAACTTGAAAGTACAATATGTAAATGATGAGTTAATCAAAATTGTAAAGAAGCACTATGAAATTAAATCTAGAAAAAATTCTAGATTTTTTTATTTAAAATAGTTAGCAAATATAAGTCAAGCTTATTATTTTTAATTTAAATAAAAAATATAGTAAAATATAAATATATATAATTAAAAAAAAAGGATGAAAAAAATATTTTTTATATTAATTTCCATTTTAATAGAGAAACAAAATACTTTTGCTTCTTTATTATGATGATGAAATCAAAATATAACTACAAATATTATTAAAAAGAAGCAAGAAAATAGTTCTAATTGATTTTTTGATAATTTTTGAACCAATATAATAAATCTATGAAAAGATATATTATATCTACTTATAATATTATTTTTATTATATCTATTATGGAAATTAATAAGATTATTATTTGAACTTTGGTATTGAAAATGAAATATAAGATACTTAAGAGTTACTCTACCAAGAGCAGATTCCAAATTAGATAAAGAAAAAGAAACAAAAAAAGATTTCAAAGAAAAAATATGACAAATGTCTATGTTTTATAAAGCAATACATAAACTTGCTGAAGCATGAGCTTGGGATACTGTATTAAATTTCTTTTTTGGACATTCAAAAATAAGTTTAGAATTAGTATATAATAAATGAGAAGTATTTTTTTATATAGCAACCTATGCAAGATATGTAAATCTTGTTAGTCAACATTTAACATCTGTTTATAATGATGCTGAAATTGTTGTAATTGATCCAAAAAAAGATTATGTTCAATTAAAAGAAAAATGATACCATATAAGAGCAGCCTCTCTATGAAAAGAAAAAGATGATGTTTTTCCTATAAAAACATACAAAACACTTGAAGATGATGCTCTAAATAATTTCACAAATGTATTTTGATGATTAAACAAAACAGATAAAGCTGTATTTCAAGTAGTAATAAAACCAGTATCATCATCATGGAATAAAAAAGCTAAAAAAGCTGCATCTTTAGTTGCAAAAGGAAAATACAAAAAAAATAAAAAATCTATTTTTTTAATGATTTTTAGACCCTTAAGTCCATTATATAATCTAATAAGAATATTTTTTGAATGAAGTGATGCTGCTGTAAAAGATCAAAGTAATGCTCCTTGAGCTAGCAGTTGAGATGCATATAAAATATTTAATCAAGCTGAAACAGAAAGTCAAAAACTTATGTGAGAAGCTGCTTGACAACCAGCTTTTGAAGCAAGTATCAGAATATTAGTTTCAAGTCCAGATGAACAAAAAACTGAAGATGGAATACATGCAATTGTTGCTGCTGCTTCAATTTTTACAGATGAATATAATAATGCACTTGATAATCCTCAAATAATAGAAGATACTATTCCTAAAACAATTTCAAAAATAAGATATTTTGCTTTTAAACATAAACTTATTTGAATATTACAAGATATAAGTATATTTTCAGTTGATGAAATAACTACAATATATCATTTACCTGATATAAATTACAACAAATCTCCTATAATTAAATGGCTTGATTATAAAAAATTACCACCTCCTCATAATCTAAAAACACCTACAGTACCAACATATCTTGAAAAAAGAGATCAAAATACATGAGAAATAAAAAAAGTACATATGAAATTATGATGATTTCCTGTATTTAAAGATTGAATTGTTTTATGATGGAATGAGTATAGAAATAAAAAAACTCCTATATACTTTGCTAGAAAAGATAGATCAAGACATCAATATGTTCTTTGAAAATCTGGTTGAGGTAAATCAGTATATATTGGTTATTTAGCAAGACAAGATCTTCGGAATTGAGATTGAATATGTGTTATTGATCCTCATGGAGATTTAGTAGAAGATGTACTTTCTTATGCTCCAAAAGAAAGAGCAAAAGATATAACTGTATTTGACCCAGCTGATACAGAAAGACCAATGTGACTAAATATGCTTGAAGTAATATCAAGTGATCCAGATGCAAGAAAAAGAGAAATGGATAGAGCTGCAATGGATGCTACTGAAATATTTATAAAAATATTTGGTGATGAAATTTTTGGTCCTAGAATACAACATTATTTTAGAAATGGTTGTTTAACTCTTATGGAAGACCAAGAAGATGGAGGAACTTTAATTGATGTTCCAAGACTTTTTGTAGATGATGCTTTTATGAAATATAAAGTTAGTAAAGTAAAAAACCCAGTAGTTAAATCTTTTTGGGAACATGAATATGCAAATACTTGAGATAGAGAAAAACAAGAAATGATACCTTATTTCTCTTCTAAATTTGGTCCATTTATAACAAATACAACTATAAGAAATATTATAGGTCAGCCAAAATCTGCCTTTAATGTAAGAGAAATAATGGATGACCAAAAAGTATTACTTGTTAATCTTTCAAAAGGTAAAATATGAGCATTAAATGCACAATTACTTTGATTAATATTTGTATCAAAAGTAAATATGGCAGCAATGTCTAGAGCAGATATTCCTGAACATGAAAGAAAAGATTTTTACATGTATGTAGATGAATTTCAAAACTTTGCAACTGAAACTTTTTGAGAAATATTATCTGAAGCCAGAAAATACCACTTAGCTTTGATTATGGCCCACCAATTTATTGCTCAAATCTGAGGTTCTTGAGCAAAAAAATGAGATAAACCTTCTATTAAAGATGCTGTATTTGGTAATGCCTGAACAATACAATCTTTTAAAGTTGGTGCTGAAGATGCTGAATATCTAGAAAAAGAATATGCTCCAGTATTATCTCAACAAGATATAATAAATGTAGCAAACTATACAACTTATATAAAATTGAATATTGATAATGCCTCAAGTAGACCTTTTGATCTAAAAACTATTTGGGA
>Ga0256829_1000586_pt1 | contig 35716 bp, 27 predicted proteins | sample 131447metaG_FD_185979 | JGI IMG/M metagenome (GOLD analysis project Ga0256829, IMG submission 185979) | Hydrothermal vent microbial communities from Lau Basin, Pacific Ocean - 131-447 | ecosystem: Environmental > Aquatic > Marine > Hydrothermal vents | place: Pacific Ocean: Lau Basin | collected... | reverse complement strand
GCGGACGTTGGAGATCGAGTCGATCCGGGGGGTGGATCGGGAGCTCGAGCCCATGGAGGGTGGGGAGTCCGGGGCGCGGATCGAGGGGGCGGAGTTGGAGAAGCGCGCGGTGGATCTGGCGCGGATGTTTCTGAGGGGGGAACTCGATACGAGCGCGGTGCGCGAGCATATCCGGTCGTGTACGGATCCGGGGTGTGTGCACCATGGGGTGGTGACGGGGGTGGGGGATCAGGGTTCGGTGGAGGGTGCGATCGGAGGGTATGCGTTCCATCTCGATGCGCACCCCGAGGATTGGATGGTCATGCGGGAGTTGTCGTATGCGTTGCTCGCGGCGAAGCGGGACTCGGACGCGGTGGCGTTGATGGCTCGCGCGTACGGGGGGGATCCGTCGATCGGGATGTTCCCGGTGAACCCGGCGTTGTTTGGTGAGATGAATGACGGGGCGCTCCGGGCGTTGGTCCGGCGCGCGGTGGCGCATACGCAGCGCGAGGAGACGGGGGAGGCTTGGCTTTTGGTGGCGGTGTTGATGCAGAGCGAGGGTCGGACGGATCGGGCGCTTGCGATGGTGGATCGCGCGGTGGAACGGGGGCTCGATCCGGCGTTGGTCTCCGGGCTGAGGGACGCGATGGAGTGATGGGGAGGGGGTTTTGGGGATCTCGGGGGTTCAGGGAACTTGTGGGGATGGGGTGCGGATTTGTAGAATGGACACACACGGCTCGACCCGAAGGGGGTGTGCGATGACGATGGCGCGTTGGAAGCTTGGTTTGGTGGTGATCGGGGCGATGGCGGTGTCGTCGTGGGGGCAGACGTACGGGGGGGCGTACGTGACACAGGACGGGTTCACTGTGAACTGGCGGGTGACGTTCGGGTCGAGTGTCTGTGGGGGGTGGTGGAATCGGACGGTGCATTTGGAGACGATCGAGGGTCCGGAGGTGGAACTCGAGGAGATCGGGGAGGCGGCGGCGGTTGCGGAGGGGCCGGTGGCGCGTCGGGCGGTGGATCTGGCGCGGATGTTCCTGACGGGGGAGCTGACGAACGCGGAGATCCGGGCGCATGTGGAAGCGTGCACGGATCCGGAGTGCGCGCACAGCGAGGTGGTCGAGGGGGTGGGGGATTCGGTTTCGGTGGACGGGGCGATCGGCGCGTATGGGGTGCATCTGGAGCAACACCCGGAGGACTGGATTGCGGCGCGTGAGTTCGGGGTGGCGCTGCTTGCGGCTCGTCGGGACGCGGACGCGGTGACGGTGGTTTCGGACGTGTACGCGCGGGATCCTGAGATCGGGTTGATCCCGCTGAACCCGGGGTTGTTCGGGGATGAGCACCCGAGGGCGCTGCGCGAGCTTGTGGTGCGCGCGGTGCGTCATGCGCATCGGGTGGAGACGGGGGAGGCGTGGCTGTTGGTGGCGGTGCTGATGCAGAGCGAGGGTCGGACGGAACGGGCGCTGCAGATGCTGGATCGCGCGATCGAGTTCGGGCTCGATCCGGAGGTGGGTGGGAGTCTTCGGGAGGCGTTGGAATGAGCGCGGGCGTGATGGGAACGGTGTGCTGGGTGGTTGGGGCGTTGGTGCTCGGGGTGGGTGTTGGGGTGTCCTCTGGGCAGGAGCTGGAGGGGGTGTACACGACGTCGGAGGGGCTCGAGGTGGGGTGGGAGGTGGATCTGATGGTGGAGGATGTGGATGAGTGCAACTGCACGTGTGGGCCTCCGGTGAATCTGGAGGCGATCGAGGGGGTGGAGCGGGAGCTCGAGGGAGGCGAGGTTTCGGAGGGGGCCGGGGCGCAGCGCGCGGTGGATCTGGCGCGGTTGTTTTTGAAGGGGCGTTTTTCGGGGGACGAGATCCGGGCGCACGTGCTGGGGTGCACGGATCCGTTGTGTGCGCATTATGCGATCCCGGATGATGGCGCGTATCGGGTGGCGATCGAGGGGGCGATCGGGGCGTATGGGGTGCATTTGGAGCAGCACCCGGAGGATTGGATTGCGGCGCGTGAGTTCGGGGTGGCGTTGCTTGCGGGGCGGAGGGCTTCGGAGGCGGTTGCTGTGGTTGCGGATGTGTATGCGCGGGAGCCCGAGATCGGGCTGATCCCTGTGAATCCGGGGCTTTTCGGGAAGGATCGACCGAGGGCGCTGCGGGAGCTGGTGGTACGTGCGGTGAAGCATGCGCAGCGCGAGGGGACGGGGGAGGCGTGGCTTTTGGTGGCGGTGCTGATGCAGAGCGAGGGTCGGACGGATCGGGCGATGCAGATGCTGGATCGCGCGATCGGGTTCGGGCTCGATCCGGAGGTGGGGGCTGGGCTCGCGCGGGCGCTGGGCGGAAATCCCTAATGGGATGTGGGGTGGGGTTGGGGTGAGACGGCGGATGTTTGGGTGTAGGGTGTGTGGGGCTGGGGGTTTGCGCGTGGAGATCTGGGGTGTGGGGATGGACTTGGGTGTTGTGGGGGCTAGAGTTGAGGCCCTTCTCGGCGCGGTGTGTGCTGGGAGGGCGACAACGTGAACCGAAAGAACCACCCTGCGCCCGGTCTGGCCGGACCGGATGAATGCGACGGGGTGGGAGGTGGAGACCGATGGCCAAGAAAGAGTTGCTTGACGAGTTCAAGATTATGGCGCCGGGTGGGCAGGCGACGCCTGCGCCGCCTCTGGGTCCTGTGCTGGGTGCGAAGGGTGTGAACCCTGGTCAGTTCATCCAGCAGTTCAACGCGGCGACGGGTCAGCTCAACGGGAAGGTCGTTGGCTGTGTCGTTCGTGTGTTCAACGATCGTTCGTTCGAGTTCGAGATCAAATCGTCTCCTGCGAGTGTGTTGATCAAAGAGGCGGCGGGTCTTGAGAAGGGTTCTGGGGAGCCGCAGAACATCGTGGGTTCGATCACGAGCGAGCAGTGTCGGAAGATCGCTGAGGAGAAGTTCGAGGATTTGAACTCTCACGATCTGGACGCGGCGATGCTTGTGATTGCTGGGACGGCCCGTTCGATGGGCATCACGGTGGAGGGCTGAACGGATGAGCAAGCGATCGAATGAAAACGCGAAGCTGGTGCCCAGCGAGCCCGTCGAGGCGAACGAGGCGCTGAGCGTTGTGAAGAAGTTCAAGGGTCCGAAGTTTGATCAGTCGGTCGAGGTGTGCATGCACCTCGGTGTGGACGTCAAGCACGCGGATCAGATGGTTCGTGGTTCTGTCTCGCTCCCGAAGGGGATCGGGAAGAGCAAGAAGGTCGTTGCGTTCTGTGCGCCGGAGCATGTGCAGGCGGCGCTGGACGCTGGTGCGGTCAAGGCCGGCGGCGAAGAGCTCGCGCAGGAGATCGAGCGTGGCTGGATGGACTTCGATGTCTGTGTGGCTTCTCCCGACATGATGCGTGTGATGTCGAAGCTCGGGAAGGTGCTGGGTCCGAAGGGTCTGATGCCTTCTCCGAAGAACGGGACGGTGACCCCGAAGGTCGCTGAGGCCGTCGGCGAGTTCGCTGCGGGTAAGGTTGAGTACCGTGCGGACAAGGGCGGGAACGTTCATGCGATCATCGGGAAGATGAGCTTCGCGGAGGCGGACCTGCTGGAGAACTACAACCACTTTGTGGCCACGATCGAGAAGGCGCGTCCTTCTGCGGTGAAGGGTCAGTACGTTAAGAAGATCACGATCAGCGGCACGATGACCCCCGGGGTGCGCGTGGCGGTGGCGGCGGACGACGAGTCGTAAGGAGATCATCATGAGTAAGCCGGTTAAGGAGATGATGATCGAGGACTTCAAGGCGCGCGTGGGTGACCACGAGGACGCGCTCGTCATCGGTCTTCGTGGGATCAGCAGCAACGACACGAACAAGATCCGCGAGGGTCTTGCGAAGAAGGAGATCCGGGTCACTGTGGTCCGGAACAAGCTCTTCGGTCGCGCGTTCGAGGGTTCGGGGCTTGCGGCTCTGGAGCCCGTGCTTTCGGGTGCGAACGCGATTGCGTACGGCGCTGAGAGCGTTGTGGACGTGGCGCGTGAGATCGTGGCGCTTGTGAAGACGTTCCCCGATCTCGAGCTCAAGGGCGCCGTCCTGGACGGGATGCTCTTCGAGGGCGAAGCGGGTGTGACGGAGCTGAGCAAGTTCCCGACGCGCGAGGAAGCGATCGCTCAGGACGTGACGTTGATCCTGGGTCCGGGGCGGAAGCTCGTGGGCGCGGTCAAGGGTCCGGGCTCGGGTCTTGCTGGGATCATCAAGAGCATCGAAGAGAAGCTGGAGAAGGGCGAGTCGATCTCGAAGGTCGGCTGAGCGTTCTCTGGTTTGGGTTGACACGATCCCCGGCCGCTTGAGGGTGGTTGGGGTTTGCAACGAGACACGTTCTCGTCCGACTGGCCCGGGTCCATTCTTTGGGATGGCGGGTTAAAGCGCCGAACGGTTCGGCCCCTCTCGGATGAACGGGACTGGTGCACACGAGTGTGCACGAGACATGAAGGAGTTGGGCTATGTCCGACGAAGCAACGAAGACGTTCGACGCGAAAATCTCCAAGCTCGGTGACGAGCTCGCGGGTCTCACGCTCAAGGAAGCGGTGGACCTGGGTGATTACATGAAGGAAACCTACGGCATCGAGGCTGCGGCCGGTGGTGCTGTTGTGATGGCGGGCGGCGGCGACGGTGGCGGCGCTGCGGCGGAAGAGGAGAAGTCCTCGTTCGACGTGGTGATCAAGAGCGCCGGCGGGAACAAGATCGGTGTGATCAAGGTGATCCGCGAGATCACGGGTCTTGGTCTGAAGGAAGCGAAGGCGCTTGCGGAAGAGGCCGGCGGGAAGATCAAGGAAGGCGTGAGCAAGGAAGAGGCGGAAGAGGTCAAGGCGAAGCTGACCGAAGCGGGCGCCGAGATCGAGCTCGCGTAATCGTGATGATGGATCGCGGCGTGTGTATGCGTCGCGGTTCTGGATGCAGAAACCGGGCGCTCCGCGGTGTTGATCGCGGAGCGCCCGTTTAACGCTACATGCTCGGAACGGATCGGGCGTGGATACGGGATGTGTTCGGGTCGTTATGGATGGGGACCCGTGAATTTCACTGAAACCTGTTCGTGGGTTCGGTGGGTGGTCTGTCGTCGGCGGGACGGGTAGGATTGAGCTATCGGCCGGTGATAGGGGCACATACAGACAAACGAGTTCTTCGCGAGCAGAAGCGCCACGAGGGCGATGTTCGTGTCGAGAACCACTCTTTGAGGTGCTGGATGGCAGCAGCGACCAAAGTGCGCGAGAATGAGCGCGAGCGTGTGGTCCGGAGTTTCGCTAAGCGCGGCGATGCGACGGAGGTTCCCGACCTTTGGCAGGTGCAGCAGGATGCGTATGAGCGCTTCTTGCAGTACGAGATTGAGCCGGAGTCCCGTGAGGGTCGGTTCGGTCTTGAGGGGCTCCTGCGCGAGATTTTCCCGATCGAGTCGTACGACGAGACGATGAAGCTCGAGTATGTGAGCTACTCGCTCGACGAGCCGAGGTATACGTCGGACGAGTGTCGTCAGCTGCGGTTGACGTACGGGCATCCGTTCAAGCTGCGTCTGCGTCTCCAGCGCGAGACCCACGGGGATCTTCCGGAGGAAGATATCTACCTGGGCGAGTTCCCGATCATGATGGGTGGTGGGGAGTTCATCGTGAACGGTGCGGAGCGCGTGATCGTGTCTCAGCTGCACCGTTCGCCGGGTGTGGACTTCTCGATCGTGTCGAGCGAGGGTGACCGGCCGCTGCACAGCGCGCGGATCATCCCCGAGCGTGGGTCGTGGATCGAGCTCGAGGTGACCAAGAAGGATGTTCTGGCGATGCGGATCGACCAGAGCACGAAGCTCGCGGCGACGACGTTCCTGCGTTGTCTCGACGAGTCGGTCGCTTCGACGGACGCGATCATCGGTCTGTTCTACGAGGTCGTGGAGATCAAGGCGAAGGACGTCCATCCCGAGGATTGGGCGGCGAGCGCGATCATCGACACGGAGACGGGCGAGGAGCTCGTCGGTGTTGCGTGTCAGGTGGGTGAGGAAGCGGCGGAAGCGATCCGCGCGAGCAAGCTGGGTTCGATCCGTGTGGTCCAGAACCCGAGCGATTCGCTGATCCTGAACACGATCGCTGAAGAGGACCTGAGTGTCTTCGACGAGGTTCCGGGTGTCGAGAGCGATTACGATCGCGCGATGCTGAAGGTGTACTCGCGTCTCCGTCCGGGGAACCCCCCTCAGGTCGAGAAGGCGAAGCAGCTCTTCCACGAGAAGTTCTTCGACGACAACCGGTACCGTCTGGGGACGGTGGGTCGTTTCCGGATCAACCGGAAGTTCGATATGGATATCGATGGGGAGCAGCAGTTCCTGCTCGGGATCGACTTCCTGAAGGTGATCCAGTACATGCTGGATCTGCGTTCGAACCGGGAGGATCCGGAGACGGGTCGTCCGATCGTGATCATCGACGACATCGACCACCTGGGGAACCGTCGTCTGCGCACGCTCGACGAGCTGGCTGTCGAGGAGATCCGGAAGGGTTTCCTGAAGCTGCGCCGGACGGTGCAGGAGCGGATGAGCGTGAAGGACCCGGAGGAGGTCGCGAAGATCGCGGACCTCGTGAACTCCAAGTCCATCTCGAGCGCGATTGATTTCTTCTTCGGCCGGAGCGAGCTGTCCCAGGTTGTGGACCAGACGAACCCGCTTTCGTCTCTGGTGCACGAGCGTCGTTTGTCGGCGCTCGGGCCGGGCGGTCTGAACCGGAAGCGTGCGGGCTTCGAGGTGCGAGACGTTCACACGTCGCACTACGGTCGTGTGTGTCCGATCGAGACTCCCGAAGGGACGAACATCGGTCTGATCTGTTCGCTGGGTATCTACGCGACGATCGACGAGTACGGGTTCCTCCGGACCCCGTACCGGGTTGTCGAGGACGGGAAGCTCACGGGCGAGATCGTGAACCTCCGCGCGGACGAGGAGATCCGGTCGGTGCTCGCGCCGGCGGACACGCTCGATCCGGAGGGGAACTTCCGTGACAAGTACGTGCTCGCTCGTGTGGACGGCGAACTGACCGAGGTGAAGGCGAAGGAGGTCAGCTATGTTGACGTGTCTCCGAAGCAGCTCGTCGGTATCTCCGCTTCGCTGATCCCGTTCCTCGAGCACGACGACGCGAACCGTGCGCTCATGGGTTCGAACATGCAGCGCCAGGCGGTGCCCCTGCTCCGTGTGGATCCCCCTTGCGTTGCGACGGGGATGGAGCAGGACGTGGGTCGGTACTCCGGGATGCTCGTGAAGGCGAAGCGCCCCGGGAAGGTGACGTACGTCGATGCGGAACGGATCATCATCGACAACGCGGATGAGTACGTGCTGCGGAAGTTCGTGGGGCTCAACGAGCGGACCTGTCAGAACCAGAAGCCCATCGTGAAGAAGGGTCAGAAGGTCAAGAAGGGCGAGGTCATCGCTGACGGTGCTTCGACCCAGAACGGCGAGCTCGCGATCGGTCGGAACGCGCTGGTCGCGTTCAACACGTTCGACGGGTACAACTTCGAGGACGCGATCGTGATCAGCGAGCGGCTGGTCAAGAGCGATGCGTTCACGAGTGTGCACATCGATGCGTACGACGTGGAGGTCCGCGAGACCAAGCTCGGGCGCGAGGAGTTCACCCGGGATATCCCGAACGTGTCGGAGCGGATGCTCCGGAACCTCGACGAGAGCGGGATCATCCGTGTCGGGGCGCGTGTGGGTCCTGGGGACATCCTCTGTGGGAAGGTTTCGCCGAAGAGCAAGACCGAGCTGACCCCGGAAGAGAAGCTGCTGCACGCGATCTTCGGTCGCGCGGGTGAGGACGTGAAGAACGACTCGCTCGAGATGCCCGCGGGTTCTGCGGGGATCGTGATCGGGACGAAGAAGTTCTCCCGTCGTGTTCATATGAGCGAGGCGCAGAAGAAGGCGCTGAACGCGGAGATCGCGGCGTATGAAGCGGAGCAGGACGCGCAGGCGATCAAGCTCTTCAAGGAGATGACGGAGTCGATCAACGAGGCGGTCGGGACCGAGATGGTGGACCCGATGACTCGTCAGAAGGTCGGTGCTTCGGACATCCCCGAGGTCATCATCGAGCAGATCAAGACCTTCTCGACGAAGTGGATCAAGGGGTCCGCGGAGGTCAAGGAGAAGGCGGAGGTTGTGTTCCGTCAGTTCTGGCCTCGTATCGAGGCGATCGAGGCGGAGAAGCAGCGTCGTGTGGCGCACATGAAGCGCGGCGACGAACTCCCGAACGGCGTGCTCGAGATGGTGAAGGTCTACGTTGCCACGAAGCGGACGCTGTCTGCGGGTGACAAGATGGCGGGTCGTCACGGGAACAAGGGTGTGATCGCCCGTGTGGTTCCTGAAGAGGACATGCCGTTCATGGACGACGGGACCCCCGTCGATGTGCTGCTGAACCCGCTGGGTGTGCCTTCGCGCATGAACGTGGGTCAGATCCTCGAGACCCACCTTGGTTGGGCGGCGCAGGTGCTTGGTTTCCAAGCGGTGACGCCGGTCTTCGATGGTGGCACGGAGGACGAGATCCACGCGGCGGTCGCTGAGGCGAACGAGTACGTGCGGAACCGTTGGGCGGATCTCGAGGCGAAGGGCGAATGGCCCCACCCGCGGGAGCTGCTCGCGGAGATGCCGGCCGGCGGGAAGATCCAGCTGTACGACGGTCGCACGGGCGAGCCGTTCCATCAGCGGACGACGGTCGGGTTCATGTACCTGCTCAAGCTGCACCACCTCGTGGATGACAAGATCCACGCGCGTGCGACCGGTCCTTACTCGCTGATCACCCAGCAGCCGCTCGGTGGGAAGGCGCGGACGGGCGGTCAGCGCTTCGGTGAGATGGAAGTGTGGGCGCTGGAAGCGTACGGCGCGGCGTACATCCTTCAGGAACTCCTGACGGTGAAGTCCGACGACGTGGAAGGGCGCACGAAGATCTACGAGTCCATGGTGAAGGGCACGAACACGCTCGAGGCGGGGATGCCCGTCGCGTTCGACGTGTTGTGCAACGAACTGAAGGGTCTCGGGATGAACCTGACGCTCGAGAAGAAAGCGCTCGAGGGCGGGAGCTTGCTCTGAGGTGATCGGGGCTGAGGCCCGGTTGGTGATGAGCGGCTTGTTTGGATGAACTTCACTCCAGGATTGGAGCATTCGATATGGTGGAAAGCGTCTTCGATCGTGTGAACGACTTCACGTCCGTCAAGGTGACGCTCGCGTCTCCGAACGACATCCGTGCGTGGTCGTACGGCGAGGTCAAGAAACCCGAGACGATCAACTATCGCACGTACCGTCCGGAGAAGGACGGGTTGTTCTGTGAGCGGATCTTCGGTCCGGAGCGGGACTACGAGTGCGCGTGCGGGAAGTACAAGGGCACGAAGTACAAGGGTTACATCTGTGACCGTTGTGGTGTGAAGGTGACGCACTCGCGCGTGCGCCGGAAGCGGATGGGGCACATCAACCTGGCGGCGCCGGGTGTGCACATCTGGTTCTTCAAGTCCATGCCTTCGCGCCTGGGCACGCTCCTGGGGATGAAGACCTCGGATCTCGAGAAGATCATCTACTACCAGGATTACGTTGTGACGAAGCCCGGTGATACCGAGCTGACGTTCAAGCAGGTCCTGACGGAGGACGAGCACCGCGCGGCGCTCGAGCAGTACGGGAACGAGTTCCGTGCGGAGATGGGCGCGGACGCGATCCGGACCCTGATCGAGATGCTCGATCTGGACGCGGAAGCGGACGAGATCCGGGCTGGTCTTGCGGCGACCCGGTCGAAGCAGAAGACCAAGGACTACGCGAAGCGCCTGAAGCTGATCGAAGCGGTGCGTCACAGCGAGAACGATCCGTCGTGGCTCGTGATGGACGTGATCCCGGTGATCCCGCCGGACCTGCGGCCGTTGGTGCTGCTGGAGTCGGGGAACTTCGCAACTTCGGACCTGAACGATCTGTACCGGCGCATCATCAACCGGAACAACCGTCTGAAGAAGCTGATGGACCTGAACGCGCCGGAGGTGATCATCCGGAACGAGAAGCGGATGCTTCAGCAGGCCGTCGATGCGTTGTTCGATAACGGTCGTTGCCGTCGTCCGGTGCTTGGGTCTTCGTCTCGGGCGCTGAAGTCGCTGACGGACATGATCAAGGGCAAGCAGGGCCGGTTCCGTGAGAACCTGCTCGGGAAGCGTGTGGATTACTCCGCGCGTTCGGTCATTGTCGTTGGTCCGGACCTGAAGCTGAACCAGTGTGGTCTTCCCAAGAAGATCGCGCTGGAGCTGTACCAGCCGTTCATCATCCGGAAGCTCAAGGAGCACGGGCTCGCGGACACGATCAAGTCGGCGAAGCGGATGCTCGAGCGCCGTGACGCTGAGGTGTGGGACATCCTCGAAGAGGTGATCTACCAGCACCCGGTGCTCCTGAACCGTGCGCCGACGCTTCACCGGATGGGTATCCAGGCGTTCGAGCCCAAGCTCGTTGAAGGGAACGCGATCCGTCTGCACCCCTTGGTGTGTGGTGGGTTCAACGCGGACTTCGACGGCGACCAGATGGCGGTGCACCTGCCCCTGTCGGTCGAGGCGCAGGCGGAAGCGCACGTGCTGATGCTTTCGACGAACAACGTGTTCTCGCCGGCGAACGGTTCTCCGATCATCAACGCTTCGCAGGACATCGTGATGGGTGTGTACTTCATCACGACGACGCTTGTGGATGTGGAGAAGGTCGATGAGAAGTCGGTTCCCCGTTTCAAGGACCGTCACGAGGCGATCCTTGCGTACGACTCCGGGAAGATCGACATCCACGAGGCGATCAGTGTTCGCTTGGGTGGGTACGACAAGCTCGTGAAGAAGGAGAAGGGCCCGATCGAGGCGATGCCCGAGAACGGTCGTCTGGTGACGACGGTTGGTCGGATCCTCTTCAGCGAGATCCTCCCCGAGAACATGCCGTTCTACAACTGCTCGATCGGTAAGAAGGGCTGTGCACGGGTCATCGACGACACGTACGAGTACGCGGGTCGCGCTGAGACGATCAACCTGCTCGACAAGCTCAAGGAGATCGGGTTCAAGCAGTCGTGCTTGGCGGGTCTTTCGTTCGGGATCACGGACCTCCGTATCCCGAAGGAGAAGGACGAGATCCTCGATGCGGCGCAGCAGAAGGTGGTCCGTGTCGAGAAGAACTTCGACCGAGGGATCATCACGGAGCGCGAACGGTACAACCAGCTGCTCGACATCTGGTCGCACTGTCGTGAGGAGCTGACGAAGAAGCTGATCGAGACCCTGAAGACGGACCGTCGTCATGCGGACGGGTCGTACGCGGACATCGAGGCGGGTGAGGGCGAAGCGTTCCTCAACCCGGTGTACTTGATGTCGGACTCGGGTGCTCGTGGTAACGTCTCGCAGATGCAGCAACTCGCTGGGATGCGTGGTCTGATGGCGAAGCCGTCGGGTGAGATCATCGAGACCCCGATCAAGGCGAACTTCCGCGAGGGTCTGCACATCCTCGAGTACTTCTCGTCCACCCACGGTGCGCGTAAGGGTCTCGCGGATACGGCTCTGAAGACGGCGGATTCGGGTTACCTGACTCGTAAGCTCTGCGATATCGCGCAGTCGGTCATCATCGGTGAGCACGACTGCGGTTCGCGCCGAGGGATCGTGAAGAGCGCGATCTACAAGGGTGAGCAGATCGATGTGCCCCTGAGCGATCAGGTGGTGGGTCGTGTGAGCGTGAACCCGGTGCTCGATCCGAAGAGCGGCGAGAAGATCGTCGATGCGAACGAGGTGATCTCGGCTGAGAGCGCGAAGGCGATCGATGACGCTGGGATCAACTCGGTGATGGTGCGCTCGCCGCTGACTTCCGAGTCGGCTTCGGGTTGTTCCGCGCTGGACTACGGGATGGACATGTCCACGGGCAAGCTCGTGGAGGAAGGTCTGGCCGTCGGGATCATCGCGGCGCAGTCGATCGGTGAGCCCGGTACCCAGCTGACGATGCGTACGTTCCACTCGGGCGGTATCGGTACTCGTGCGATCTCGGAGACGGAGTACCGTGCGCTCAACGGCGGTACGGTCGAACTCCGTGACTGTAACGAGGTCCCGGTGAAGGACGAGGACGGGAACGACTGCTTCGTTTCGCTCAAGCGGAATGGTGAGCTGGCGATCATGTCGGACGGTCGTGAGGTCGAGAAGACGAAGGTGCCTTACGGTGCGTTCATCTACACGAAGGCCGGCGATGTGGTCAAGCGTGGCGACAGCCTGATGAAGTGGGACCCGCACCGGACCCCGATCCTGGCTGAGAAGTCGGGTACGGTCCAGTTCGTGGACATCCAGGTCGGCGAGACGGTCCGTGAAGAGGACGCTGGTCGTGGTCAGAAGGCGCTCGTGATCATCGAGCACAAGGGCGATCTCCACCCGCAGATCAACATTGTTGATGCGGATGGGAACATCCTCGACTTCCACTACCTCCCGGCGAAGGCTCGTCTCGAGGTGACGGATGGTGAGGTGATCGAAGCGGGTCACATGCTCGCTCGTCAGCCCCGTCAGGCCGCGGGCAGTGCGGACATCGTCGGTGGTCTCCCCCGTGTGACGGAGATCTTCGAAGCGCGGAAGCCCAAGGATCCGGCGGTCATGTCGGAGATCTCGGGTCGTGTGGAGATCCACAGCGACAAGCGGAAGGGCAAGATGACGATCCGTGTGATCTCCGATTCGGGGATCGAGAAGGATCACCACGTCCCGAACGACAAGGCGCTGCTGGTGCACACGGGCGATTACGTCCAGGCCGGCGATCGTTTGACGGAAGGGCCCTTGGTTCCCCACGACATCCTGAAGATCCGTGGTGAAGAGGCGCTGTGGCAGTACATGCTGGACGAGGTCCAGAACGTGTACCGTGCGCAGGGTGTGCCCATCAACGACAAGCACATCGAGTTGATTCTTTCGCAGATGCTGCGGAAGGTTCGGGTCGAAAACCCGGGCGATACGGACCTGCTCCCCCACGAGGTGGTGGACAAGTTCCAGTTCCGTCTGAAGAACTCGGAGATCGCGAACATGGTTCGTGTGACCGATGCTGGCGGGACGACGCTCCGTGTGAACGAGATGTACCCCAAGGACGAGGTGAAGGAAGCGAACGCGAAAGCGGAAGCGGAGGGCGCCGAGGGTGCGAAGACGAAGCGGGCGCGTCCTGCTTCGGGTCGTACGCTGCTCCTGGGGATCACGAAGGCGGCTCTGTCGAGCGACTCGTTCCTTTCGGGCGCGTCGTTCCAGGAGTCCACGAAGGTGCTGACCGAAGCGGCGCTGCGTGGCGCGGAGGATCACCTGATCGGTCTGAAGGAGAACGTGCTGCTGGGTCACCTGATCCCGGCCGGTACGGGGTTCCGGAAGTACCAGAACATCCGTGTCAAGACGCTCGTGTCTCCCGAGGAGCTCGAGGAGCTCGCGGCGATGGACGAGGACTACGGGGACTACGACGAGCAGTTCGAGACGGCGGATATGTCGTCGGGTGGTGCTCAGGTCGAGGTCCGCGATGTGATGGTCGGCGAGTCGGCCGCGGAGACGACGGCGGAGTGATCCGGCCGGTCCGATACCGATGAATCCTGATCGGGGCGCTCTTCGGAGCGCCCCGTTTTTTTGTGTCTGCGCCTACGCTGATGCCATGCCTGACGCTTCTCAACTCGAGTGTTTCCCGACCCCGTCGGATGTCCCGTTCGTGATCGAGCACGTGAACGAGGAGTTCACGAGCGTGTGCCCGGTGACGGGTCATCCGGACTTCGGTTCGATCACGCTGCGTTTCGAGCCCCGCGCGGCGAAGGACGGCGGTGTGTGCGTGGAGCTCAAGAGTCTGAAGCTGTATGCGCAGTCGTTCCGCAATGAAGGGATCTACTACGAGGCGGTGACCAACACGATCCGCGATGATCTGGTGGGCGCCATGAACCCGGTGTGGCTGCAGGTGATCACGGACTGGAAGGGGCGCGGGGGGATCCGCTCGGTGATCCGCGCGGATCACGGGGATGTGCCCGCTCATTATTTGGGGCGCTGAGCGCGGCGATGGCGCGGAACCCGGTGGGGGATGCGCTCGTATCGAGGAGTTCGGTGAACCGGTGTGGTGTTGCGGCGTAGACAACGCGGCGGCCGCTCGGTTTGCTGGTCGGTGAGAGCCGACACCCGGAGAGGACACGGTTGGTGATGCGCGTCGGTGCTCGGCGCGGATGTTCTCGTTGATCGAACCAAGAAGGGGTTGGTATGAAGCGCTTGCTGGGTCGGGTGGATGTGTTGCTGCGCGCGCACGGGAAGAATCTGAGGGCCGCGGTGTCGTCGGGGGTGATCCCGAAGGGGGTGGTGCTGGGCGCGATCGTATTGCTCGCTGGGCTCTACGGGTTCTTCATGGGGTGGTACGCGCTGCGCACGCACGGGATGGAAGGGATCAAGCAGATGGTGTCGTCCACGATCAAGCTGCCCTTGTTGTACTTGTTCACGCTCGGGGTGACGTTCCCGTCGTTGTATGTGTTCGGGACACTCGGGGGATCGGCGCTGTCGTTCCGTCAATCGCTGCGCACGATCGCGGAGTGGATCGTGGTGATGGCGGCGGTGGCGGCTTCTTTGGGTCCGATCCTCGGGTTCTTCACGCTCAGTACGGACAGCTACCCGTTCATCGTGGCGATGAACATCGTGTTCCTGGGTGTGTCGGGGTTTGCTGGGTGCGCGGCGTTGATGCGCCGGCTCGGGTACGAGCGCGCGGAGATCGAGGGTCCGGTCCGTCCGGGGGGGAGCGGTGCGATGCGCGGGCGCGGGTTCTGGGTGTGGGTGGTGATCTTCGGGTGTGTGGGTTTGCAGATGGCGTGGGTGATGCGCCCGTTCATCGGGGCTCCGGGCGCGGGGTTCGCGATCTTCCGCTCGACGGAGAGCAATGCGCTCGAAGCGGTGTTCCGTGTGCTCGGCGCGCTGTTCGGGATCGAGTGATGCTGGGCTCGGTCTTGGGCGATGCGGATCGGGCGCTGCGCGGGTCGCTGGTGGATGGGGACTGGTGGCGATCTGTGCGCGTGGTGCTGGTGTGTGCGCCGATCATCGGGCTTGCGACGGGATCGTACAGCGTGGACGATCCTGCGCGTGCGTTGCTGATGGTGTATGCGGCGATGAAGATGCCCGTGCTGGTGCTCGGGACGACGGCGTTGTGTGTGCCCGGGTTTTTCGTGCTCCATGCGGCGTTGGGGGTTCGGAGGGACTTTGGGGTGGCGCTGCGCGGGGTGCTGTCGGGTCAGGCGTTGTTTGTCGCGGTGTTGTCGGGGATGTCGCCGATGATCCCGGTGTGGTACAGCGCGGTGGATCTGAAGGGGGTTGCGATCCTGGGGGTGGGGTTGCTGTTCGCGATCGCTGCGGTGGTGTCGCTGATCGGTGTCCGGAGGGCGCTGCGCGATCGGCTCGATGCGCGGAGGGCGCATGTGGTGCTGATCGTGGGGTGGTTTGTGATGTACGGGTTCGTGGGGATCCAGATGGGGTGGATGCTCCGGCCGTTTGTTGGGTCGGCGGCGGAAGCGCCGGCGATGTTCCGGGAGGATCCGTTTACGAACGGGTATGTGGTGGTGTACGAGATGCTCACCGGGGTGCGATAGCGATCAGGGGTAGTCTTGGCGCGTGGGTCGGATGACGATGTCGGAGCAGTGGACCCCGGGGGGCTGGGTGCAGATGAATCCGATGGAGCGGGCGATGTCCATGGGGGTGAGGACGGGGGAGACGCGGGACATGAGGTCGCCGAAGGATTTTTCGTCGTAGCCCGCGACGCCTTGGAACTCGGACTCGACGATCCCGGGCTCGATGAGGGTGACGCGGACGCCCTTGGGGCCGAGCTCGCGCCGGGCGGCTTCGGCGAGGGAGTTGACGGCGAACTTGGTGGCGCCGTACATGGAGGAGAAGGGGGAGATGTGTCGGCCGACGGTGGAGCCCAGGACGAGGAGGTCTGCGGCGCCTCCCTGTGGCCAATCCCGGGAGCTTTGAAGGTCGGCGAGGGCGTTGCCCGCTCGTCGGATGAGTTTGGACGCGCCGAGGAGGTTGGTGCGGATCATCTCTTCCCACTGGGATTCGTCGGAGGTGAGGACGGATCCGGCGAGCCCGCGCCCGGCGTTGACGACGACGAGGTCGGGGGTTTGTTGGTTGAAGTGTTCGGAGGCGCTGAGCATCTGGTCGATGATCTGGTCATCGGATGCATCCCCGGCGACGACGACGGCGCGGGGGGTGGAGTCGGAGGTCGGGTATTGGTCGCTCAGGCGCTGGGCGAGCTCGATGAGACGGGATTCCCGTCTGGCGTTGAGGATGAGTGTGGCTCCGAGCGAACCGAGGTGGAGCGCGGTGTCGTACCCAATCCCGGCGGAGGCGCCTGTGATGAGGGCGGTTCGGCCTTGGAGCGGTTGGTTGATCGTGGTCATTCGGGATCTCCGTGTGGCGCGTGTGGGCTGAGAGGACGATAGGATGGGCGCATGAAGCACATGGACGTGAAATCGACGGCGATCGGCGCAGGGGCGCTGCTTTTGGTCTGCGGATCCGCGATGAGCGGGTGCAAGGGCGCTTGGAAGTCGGATCAGCGCGAGGGGGCGCGGGTCGAGGAGACACAGGAGCCCCAGGGCGGGGGTGGGGAGACGGGGGCGCGTGAGCTATCCCAGGCGGAGTGGATGGCGCAGCAGCGGCCGGACCCGGGGGTGACGGACAACGGGGACGAGGACACGTCGATCGTGGCGCGGGAGTCGGAACCCGTGTCGTCGGGGGACAGCGATACCGGTGGTGGGAGGGGGATGACGATCATCGATGAGCGATCGAACCCCGGGGCGCGGGACACGGAGGGGGCGCAGCGGACCCCGGACCCGGTGATCGATCTTCCCGAGCCCAAGTCTCCGGAAGAGCGGTCGCTCGCTCGCGCGACGGATCTGTACGCGCAGGGGGACATGACGTCGGCGATCCGAGAGCTGGAGCGTGCGATCGCGTACAACCCGGCGTTTACCCGCGCGTACATCGAGCTGGGTGATATCTACTCGGAGATGGAGGATTACGAGCGCGCGGAGCGGGTGTATCGGGAAGCGGTTCGGAACGAGCCCAGGAACTACCTGGCGCAGTACCGTCACGCGCAGGTGCTGCACAAGCTGGGGTCGCTGGAGGATTCGAGGCGCGCGTATCTGCGTGCGTTGTCGGTCCGTCCGAGCGCGTTCGATGCAAACCTCGGGTTGTCCACGGTGTTGCTCGAGCAGGGGGAAGCGGCGCAGGCGGTGCCTTATGCGCAGCGCGCGGTTCGCGCGGAGCCCGAGTCGGGACGCGCGCGGATGCATCTGGGGAATACCTTTGCGGCCGTCGATCGGCACGAGGACGCGATCGTTGAGTATCAACAAGCGGCGGATCTTTTCGAGGATCCGGACGCGGGGCTCTTGCTGAATCTCGCGGAGTCGTTGAATCAGTTGGGTCGGTACGCGGAGATGGTGGGGGCGCTGGAGCAGCTGGTGCTGATCCAGCCCGGGTCGATCCCGTATGAGCGGTTGGGGTCTGCGTATTTCCGGTTGCGTCGGTACGACGAGGCGCTGAGCGCGTTCTCGTCGAGTGTGAAGCTGGATCCGAACCACTACCCGGGTCTGAACGGGATCGCGGTGTGCGAGCTCAACAACTACCTGTGGTCGGGGAAGAGCGACGGAGGGGCGCGGGAACGCGCGGTGGACGCGATGCGCCGGTCGTTGCAGATCGAGCGTCAGCAGCCCAAGATTGTGGAGCTGCTGCGTCGGTACTCGGCTGCTTCGGGCGCGGAGCTCGACGGGTAAGCGATCGTTCGATCATCGAAAAAGAAACAGGGCGTGCTCGGTGAGCACGCCCTGTGTGTTGGTGGGGGGTGTGAGGGTTAGGGGAAGATGCCGCGGACGCGGTAGATGGCGCCGATGTGGTCGAGGGCGCTGGCGAAGGCGGCTTCTCGGAGGGAGCACTTGAGTTCGTTGCGCCGGGCGAGGACGCGCTGGGCGGCGACGACCATGTGGCGGTTGAGCTCGCGGTCCACTTGTTCGGCGGACCAGGTGACGGCGTTCTTGTTCTGGACCCATTCGAAGTAGGACACGGTTACGCCGCCCGCGTTGGCGAGGATGGCGGGGATGACTTCGATGCCCTTCTCGACGCAGCGGCGATCGCCCGAGGGGTCGCAGGGTGCGTTGGCGGCTTCGGCCATGACCTTGCAGTCGAGCCAGTCGGCTTGCTTGGCTTTGATCATCTGCTCGAGCGCGCCGGGGATGAAGACATCGACCTGGGTGCGGTAGAAGTCTTCCTCGTTGATCTCGTCGGCTTCGGCGTAGCCCTTGATGCCGCCGGTTTGCATGTTGTGCTGGTAGAGGGCTTTGCAGTCGATGCCGTTGTCGTTGCGGATGAATCCGGTGTGGTCGGCGACGGCGACGATCTTGGCGCCCATGTCCTGGAGGATTTGGCCGCCCCAGCCGTTGACGTTCCCGAAGCCGAGGAGTGAGACTTTCATGCCCTGGAGGGGGATGCCGATGCCGGGGAGCATTTCGGCGAGGGTGTCGGCGACGCCTTGTCCGGTGGCTTTTTCGCGGCCTTCGGAGCCGCCGTATTCGACGGGCTTTCCGGTGACGACGCGGAGTGCGTCGTGGTGTTGGTGGGAGGAGGACATCATGTAGGTGTCGGCGAACCATGCCATGATCTGGGCGTTGGTTCCGACATCGGGTGCGGGGATGTCAACGTCGGGACCGATCTGGTCCATGATGGCGGAGCAGTAGCGGCGGGTGACGCGTTGGAGTTCGCCTTCGGAGAGTTCGCGGGGGTTGACTTTGACGCCGCCCTTGCCTCCGCCGAAGGGGATGCGGACGACGGCGCACTTCATGGTCATGAGGAAGGCGAGGGATTTGACGTCGTCGAGGTGGACGTCGTGGTGGTAGCGGAAGCCGCCCTTGTAGGGGCCGGCGGCGTTGTTGTGCTGGATGCGGTAGCCCTTGAAGAGCTTGTGGTGTCCGTCGTCCATGCGGACGGGGAAGTGGACCATGTATTCGTTTTTGGGTTGCGCGAGGATGATGCGCACACGGTGCTTGAGGTTGACGAGCTCTGCTGCGTCGAGCATGGTGTTGACGGTCTGGAGGTAGAGGTTATCGGGATCCTTGGGGAATCCGAGTTCCTCGGTGACTTCGCCGCGGGGGAGTTCGGTGGTCGCGGAGGGTGCCGTCGCTGTCATGTTGATTGGCCCGTGGTTGTGCGGAGCCGGGTGAACCGGACGCTTGTGTCGTCGGCGGAGTCGGTCACGCTGATCCGGCGTGCCGCCTTTGTTTGGGGTTCTGATGACCCCGGGCTTGGATGATACACCTTCGGGGTCGATTTCTCGAATCGTGGTCGGGTATTGAATGGTGATCGGCAGGTGTTCGTGTGTGCTTGAATTGTGACAAATCTCGGGGTGACAGGGTTTTCTGAGATTGGGTGGGTTCATACCCTCTCTTCCCGCGCTTGGGTGTTCCCGAGCGTGGGGTGCGGCTCCCGGGTCCGGTTGGAAGGTCCGATCGGCGGGGCGTGACTTGTAACGGCCCTTTGTGGGCGACACGTCGTGTGTTGAGCGCGGCGTGGATCTGATCGGTGTCCTCGTTTGCCGCGGAGGGTGCAAGGTCGGGTCGGTCCGTGCTGTTGACCAGCGCGGGGAAGGACATGAATCCATGATCGATGAGAATCTGATTGCGTCGCTCGGCGTTCAGGACGACGACACGATGGCGATGCTGAACGAGATGTTCGGCGAGAAGGCCGCGAGCGATGATCGGATGGAATCTCTGCTGACGGACCAGGCGGAGGATCTGAGCGCGGGCAAGCTGATCAAGGGGAAGGTGATCGGGTTTGCGGGGGATGATGTTGTTGTCGAGGTGGGGCTCAAGAGCGAGGGTCTGATCCCGCGCGAGGAGTTCGCGGATCTCCCCGATCTGAAGATCGGCGACGAGGTCGATGTGCTCCTCGAGTCGCTCGAGAACGACGAGGGGATCATCGAGCTTTCGAAGCGCAAGGCGGATCGTCAGATCGCTTGGCAGCGGATCGTCGATACGACGAAGGAAGGCGACGAGATCGAGGGCACGGTCATGCGCAAGATCAAGGGTGGTCTGCTCGTGGACATCGGTGTCCCCGTGTTCCTCCCGGCTTCGCAGGTCGATATCCGTCGTCCCCACAACCTGGACGAGTACGTTGGTCGGAAGGTCCGCGCCGAGATCCTCAAGATCGATACCGAGCGCCGAAACATCGTGATTTCCCGCCGCAAGCTCGTCGAGCGTGAGCGTGCGGAGGCGAAGCGTCGTCTGCTCGGGACCTTGGAAGAGGGTCAGATCGTCACGGGTACGGTCAAGAACATCGCGGACTTCGGCGCGTTCGTCGATCTGGGCGGGATCGATGGTCTGCTCCACATCACGGACATGTCGTGGGGTCGGATCAACCACCCGAGCGAGATGCTCCGGATCGACGACAAGGTCGAGGTCAAGGTGCTCAACATCGACCACGACAAGGAGAAGATCGCGCTGGGTCTGAAGCAGACCGAGTCGTCGCCGTGGGAAGAGATCGAGGGCAAGTTCCCGGTCGGGGCGCGCGTCAAGGGCGAGGTCGTCAACATCATGTCGTACGGCGCGTTCGTGCGGCTCGAGGACGGGATCGAGGGTCTGGTGCACATCTCCGAGATGTCGTGGACCCGTCGTGTCAACCACCCGAGCGAGGTCGTCTCCCAGGGCGAAGAAGTCGAAGTGGTTGTGCTCGAGATCGACAAGAACAAGCAAGAGATCTCGCTTGGTATGAAGCAGGTCGAGGTCAACCCGTGGGAGCTCGTCTCCGAGAAGTACCCTCCCGGGACGATCGTCTCCGGCGAGGTCCGGAACCTCGCGAACTACGGCGCGTTCGTGGAGATCGAGCCCGGGATCGACGGGTTGCTCCACATCAGCGACATGTCGTGGACGAAGAAGGTCACGCACCCCAACGAGCTCTACAAGAAGGGCGACGAGGTCAAGTGCGTGGTGCTCGAGGTCGATCGGGACAAGCAGCGCATCTCGCTCGGTGTGAAGCAGCTCTCCGAGGATCCGTGGGTCGAAGCGATCCCGGGCGCGTACCAGCCGGGGATGGTTGTCCGTGGTCAGGTCACGAAGATCACCAACTTCGGTGTGTTCGTGGAGCTCGAGGACGATCTCGAGGGTCTGCTGCACATCTCGGAGCTTGCGGACCACAAGGTCGAGAACCCTCAGGACGTGGTGACGGCCGGCGAAGAGCTGGATGTCAAGATCCTGCGCGTCGATATCGACGATCGCAAGATCGGTCTGTCGCTCAAGCGTGCCCAGTGGGGTGACGCGACGGGCGCGGACGGCGGCGAAGGCGGCGGTGGTGGTTCGTCCGGCGGCGGCTTCGGTGGGGGGATGGACCTCCCGAGCCGTGGTGGGATGGACGATCACGGGTCCATGGGGACCGACAAGATCGAGCTCTGAGTTCGATCGGGCCCTGATTCTCGGGGCTCGGACATCCGGATACGAGAACAGCCCCGGTCCTCTGGATCGGGGTTTTTTCGTGGAGTCATCGGGGTGTCAATGATGAGAGGACGATCGACGCGTTGAACCGGATGGGTTTGTGTGCGGATCGTGTGGTCCGGGCTTGCGTGGTCCGGATGGAGCGTGGGTGCGGAAGGTTGCTCAGCAGAGGGCGACGAAGCACAGGAGCGTGAGGATGGCGACACGCTTGCGGAGATCGTTCACTTCGAGGATCTGATGGAGGCTCTTCATGGTTCTTGGTTCCTTTCTTCAGATGTCTGAGTTCAAGATATCACGGGCTGCGCGGGGTGCAAGAGTCTTGAGTGTGATGCGCGGATCCGTGGATCGGATTGTGCGGTTTGTCGTTTTCGGACGTGATTTCCGGGGCTCTGGCGCGGTGTGGGCGGGTGTTCTCGGACTCGCGTTGTGCGCGGGGTTGGGTTATGGGCAGCCCGGTCCGGCGGAGTCGATCGGGGCGCACAACACGGTGCGCGGTTGGGTGGACTCGTGGTCGGTGGACGAGGGGGTCGAGTCGGTGGAGGGGCTCGGGTGCGCGGCGGTGACGCTCCGACTCGAGGGTCGGGTGATCGGTCGGGGTCGGGCGTTGGCGCAGGACGGGGATCCGTTGGTGCTGGCCGCGCGTGGCGCGATCGCGCGGGCTCGCGCGACGGTGCGTGCGGGGCGGGACACGGAGCCCACGGCGGAGGAGTGGGGGGCGCTCGCGAAGGGGCTCACGGTGTCGCTCGAGCTCGGGGGGCGCGCGGTCCCGATCTCGGACGCGGACCTTGCGAGCCCGTACCTGGGGATGTCGGTGGGGCGGGATGCGTTGGTCGTGCGTTTGGGGGATCGGGGCGCGGTGATGACCCCGGACGGGTTCGTGTCGTCGGGGATCGATCCGGCGCGTGCGGCGTATGCGCTCGCGACGGAGCTGGGGAATGATGGGGGTTTGGCGCTGGCGAGTATTGGGGAGCTGCTGGAACGGGGGTTCACGTTCGCGCGGTCGGAGATGGTGTGGGTGGCGCAGCCCGGGACGGGGAAGGGGGCGGTGTTCCTGGATCGTGGAGGTCGGGTGATTGAGACGAGTGAGGTGAGTCTCGCGAGTGTGCGCGTGATGGGGGAGGGGCTGGTGTCGTATCTGGGAGCGCAGCGCTGGGCCGGGGTGGAGGCGCTGGGGATCGTGGGGACGAGGGATGTGGTGACGGGGAAATGCGAGCCCGAGATCGCGCCGGTGTACGAGCAGGCGCTTGCGGCGTTGGCGCTGTCGCGATGGGGCGCAGTGAGGGATGATCCGCGCGCGATCGGGATCGCGCGGGATATTCTGAGCGAGCTGGCGCGTGTGGAGCCCGGGGAGGTCGCGCCCTGGTTGGGGGTTGCGGATGCGGCGGCGTGTGTGATCGCGGTGGATGAGTTCCGGGCGCTGGGGGAGGCGACGAGCGGGCCGATGGATCAGTTGTGGGCGCGGAGTGTGGAACGGGTGGAGCGTGCGCACGATCCGGTGAAGGGGTACGAGCCCGATGTGGTGGGGGGGATGCGCGGGTTGGTGGCTTGGGCGTTGGTCCGCGCGAACGACCCGGGGAAAGAGGATGCGGTGCGGCGGGTGTATCGAGAGCTGGATCGTGGGATGCTGGTGGGGCAGATGCCGTTCCTTGGGTTTGCGGAGCTGGAGCTTGCTGGGAACGGGTCGGAGGTCGGGGCGCGGGAAGCGCTCCGCGCGATGCGCGATCGGGTGTGGGAGCATCAGATCGTTCGTGCGGATCTGGAGGACTCGGGGGATCGGGATCTGCTGGGGGCGATCGTGTTCACGACGAAGCGGGATGTGATGCCGACGAGTGATGTGGTTCGTCCGGCGGCGTTTCTGTGCGCGATGCTGGGGGATCCGAGGTTGAGCGGGATGCGGATGGAGGACGGGCTGAGCACGGAGTTTGTCCGGATCAGCGATCTGATGCGGTTCGTTCGTCAGCTCGTGATGGACGATTCGAGCGCGTTTCTGAGCGCGGCTCCGGAGAAGTGTGTGGGTGGTGTGCGCGTGTCGTTGACGGATTGGCGGGTGAGCCCGGCGGCTTCCGCGATGGTGCTCCTGGGGTGCGCCGAGTTTGAGCGGAGTGTGCTTTCGATCGTGGGACGGTCGTCGGAGGAGCGGGCCGGTGGGGGTGGGTCGGAAACCCCTTGATTCCAAGTGTTTGCGCGGGGTGAAATCGCGCGGTCCGAGGGCGGTTTTTCGGGTTAAAAACAGGGTCTGCGCCTATCATCCGGAACGGTTTGGATCGTGCTCGTCGGCGCTGAGCGTTGGGGGCGGGGTCCGTGCTCGGAAAGGGCTTGCATGAGCGACGGATCGGGTGTTGAGCCGGGGGATTTGGGCGGATCGGATGGCGCGATCGGCGGCGATGGCGCGGCGCCTCTGGGTGGGGGTCAGGTGCTCGATCTGGACATCGAGCGTGAGATCCAGGACTCGTACCTGACGTATGCGATGAGCACGATCATGGATCGTGCGCTCCCGGATGTGCGCGACGGGCTCAAGCCCTCGCAGCGGCGCATCCTGGTCGCGATGCACGACCTGAATCTGCGCCCGAACAAGAAGCACCTGAAGTGCGCGAAGATCTGTGGTGATACGTCGGGGAACTACCACCCCCACGGTGAGTCGGTCATCTACCCGACGATGGTGGGGATGGCGCAGACGTGGAAGATGAACACGGCGCTGGTCGATCCTCAGGGGAACTTCGGGTCGATCGACGGTGATCCGCCGGCGGCGATGCGATACACGGAAGCTCGGATGACCAGCGCGGCGATCGACATGCTCGCGGATATCAAGCTGTCCACGGTCGATTTCGTCCCGAACTACGACGATCGTCTGGAAGAGCCCACGGTGCTCCCGGGGAAGTTCCCGAACCTGCTCGTGAACGGGGGGATGGGGATCGCGGTGGGGATGGCGACGAGTCTTCCCCCGCACAATCCGTCGGAGATCCTCGATGCGATCGTGCGCGTGGTGAACAAGCCCGAGATCGATCTGATCGAGCTGATGACGGACGAGGTGGACGAGTCGGGGGATGTGGTGCGTCGTGGGGTTCAGGGTCCGGACTTCCCGACGGGGGGTCGGATCCTGGGTCGTCGTGGGATCCTGGATGCGTACACGACGGGTCGTGGGCGCGTCACGGTGCGCGGCGAGGTCCATGTCGAGGAGCTCAAGAACGGGCGCGAGCAGCTGGTGATCGACAAGATCCCGTACTCGCTCGTTCAGAACACGCTCGTCGAGAAGATCGTGGAAGCGGTGAAGGACGAGCGGCTCAAGGACATCAGCGATGTCCGGAACGAGTCGGGGCGCAATGCGCAGTCGCGGATCGTGATCGAGCTGAAGAAGGGCGCGGACGCGGCGGTCGTCGAGAACCAGCTCTACCAGAACACCCCGCTCCAGCAGACGTTCTCGATCATCAACATCGCGCTGGTGAACCGTCAGCCCAGGACGATGGGGCTCAAGCAGCTCATCGAGTGCTACATCGAGCATCGGGTCGAGGTGATCACGCGCCGGACCCAGCACCTGCTGCGCGAAGCGAAGAAGCGTGCGCACGTGCTCGAGGGGATGGTGTACGCGGTTGTTGACATCGATGAGATCATCGCGCTGATCAAGTCCTCGCAGACGCGCGAGGAAGCGATCCAGAAGCTGATGGAGCGCCGGTACACGATCCCGAGCGATCACCCTGCTGCTGCGAGTATCCCTCAGCGTTTGATGACCATGGTGCGGGACGCGGACGATCGGGGTGGGATCGCGCTGTCGCGCGTTCAGGCGGAGACGATCGGTGGGATGCGTCTGATCCAGCTCGTCGGTCTCGAGATCGAGCGATTGGTCAAGGAGTACACGGCGCTGGTCGAGGAGATCGAAGGGTACGAAGCGATCTTGGGCGATTCTCGGATGGTGCTGGACATCATCGTCGAGGATTGTGAGGAGATGAAGGGTCGTTTCGGGCGCGATCGTTTGACGAGCATCGAGGATGCGGCCGGGGATATCTCGATCGAGGCGCTGATCCAGGAGCAGGAGATGGCGGTGACCATCTCGCACCAGGGGTACGTGAAGCGGGTGCCTTTGGAGACGTACCGGGCGCAGGGTCGTGGTGGGACGGGGATCAAGGCGAGCGATTCGAAGGACGACGACTTCATCGAGCACCTGTTCGTTGCGAGCACGCACGACGATCTGCTGTGCTTTACGGACACGGGGCGCGTGTTCAAGATCAAGGTGTACGAGCTCCCCGAGATGTCGAGGACGGCGAAGGGCCGGCCGATCGTGAACTACATCGATCTCAAGAGCGGGGAGCGCACGTGCGCGTACCTGTCGGTCAAGGACTTCGAGTCGGGGTCGCATTTCCTGTCGTTCGTGTCGAAGAAGGGGATCGTGAAGCGGACGGCGCTCAAGGAGTATCGGAATGTGAACCGTTCGGGGCTCATCGCGGTGGGTCTGAAGGACGACGATGCGCTGTTCAACGTGCGCCTCACGACGGGTGTGGACGACATCATGCTTGTGGCGAGCAACGGGATGGCGATCCGCTTCAACGAGCAGGACGTGCGGCTCATGGGCCGTCCGGCGGCGGGTGTGAAGGGGATCGATCTCGCTGATGATGCGGAGATCGTGGGGATCATGCGTGTCCCGATGGTGGTGGATGAGAACGATCCCGAGGTGACCCATACCTCGCCTTCGGCGCTCGAGCGTGGGTTGTCGCTGCTGACGATCTGCGAGAACGGGTACGGGAAGCGGACGGATGTGGATGAGTATCGGGTGCAGCCCGAGTCGGGTCCGATGCGGTCCCAGTCGCGCGGCGGGAAGGGTCGTGGGGACATCAAGACCACGGCTCGGAACGGGAACGCTTCGGCGGCGATCGGGGTGTACGACCCTGATGACGTGGTGGTGATCTCGAGGGGTGGGCTTCTGGTCCGGATGGCGGCGGATTCGATCTCGAAGATCGGTCGTGGGACCCAGGGTGTCCGTGTGGTGAAGCTGAAGGACGGGGATCAGGTGATTGCGGCCGCCCGGGTTGAAGAATCGGACGAGAGCGGCGAGAATGAGGGTGAGCAGACCCCGGGATCGTGAGTTGAACACGAGCGCTGGGACGCGAGGTGCACATGGCAGTCGATTGGTCGGACGAGATCGCGATCGCGAATCTGGCGGATGAGCCGGCGCTTTCTGATGAGCTGACGGGGATGATCGAGAAGGTGGAGTCGCTCGACGATCCTCCTCATGTGGTGCTGGATTTCAACGAGGTCAGCTACATCAACTCGTCGAACATCGCGCAGCTCCTGAAGGCGCGGAAGGTGCTCGAAGCGAAGCAGCGTCAGTTGGTGCTGTGTTCGATGAGCGATGATGTGTTCAGTGTCATGGTGGTGTCGGGGCTTGAGAAGCTCTTCCGCTTCGCGCCGGACATGTTGACGGCGATCGCGAGTGTGCAGATCGAGGATCCGTCGGCGTAAGGGCTCGGAAGGGACACGTCTTTGGCGATTATCGCGCTGTTCATGATCTGCATCGTGTCCTGGATCATTGTCCAGTCGGGCGCGACGGCGCTGATGATGACGGGGCTGAGCAGAGGGGTGGCGGAGTTCCAGGCGATCTCGTGCTTTTTCGGTGTGGGGTTCACGACCCACGAGGCGGAGCAGATCGTGAACCATCCGGTCCGGAGACGGATCGCTTCGCACTTGATCGTGGTGGGGAACATCGGGCTGACGTCGGCGCTGGGGACGCTGATCGTGACATTCGTGGACGCGGAGCCCGATCTGTTGGATCGGTGGTTCCATATCGATGATGCGTTGTCGTTCCCGGCGCGTTTAGCGATCACGGTCTCGGGGTTGGCGGTGATCGTGGGGGTGTTCCGTTTGGGGATCGTGAAACGTCCGCTCGAGTGGATCATCAAGTGGACGCTCGAGCGTGTGCACGCGGTGGAAGCGGTGGATTACGATACGGTGCTCAGGTCCCATGAGGGGTACACGGTCGCGCAGGTCGAGGTGGAGGAGGGTGCGTGGTACGTGGGTCAGACGTTGGCGCAGGCGATGCTCGGGACGAAGGGGGTGCTCATACTGAGCATTTCGCGCGATGACGAGGAGGAGATCGGGACTCCTCACCCGACGACGGATATCCGGATCGGGGACGTGCTCACGGTGTACGGGCACGAGGACGCGATCAGATCGGTGCTGGGACGTGAGCGTCCAGTAGATCGGGGAAGCTGATCGGGGTCGGGTTCGTGGGGGAGATGAAGAGCGCGGTGATGTCGTCGGGCTGGTGGAGCGACCCGGTCTGATGATCGAGTGACGCTTCGAGGGCGCGCATCGAGGACTGGAGGTCGATGTCGTGTCGTCCCGCGGTCGCGAGCTCGTCCATGTAGGTGTCGGTGGGGAGGCGGCGTTCGATGGAGCCGTCGGGGGAGGGGAAGGCGACTTCGAAGCCGTCGGAGTAGAAGATGAGGACGTCGCCCTGATCGAGCTGGATGGTGGATTGCTCGAACTCGAGGTCGTCGAAGATCCCGAGGAGGGGTCCCTGGGATTCGACGAGTTCGGTGGCGCCGGTTCTGGCGCGGACGACGAGCGCGGGGGGGTGTCCCGCGCCGGCGATGGTGAAGGTGTTGGTCCGGTTGTCGTGGACGGCGTAGACGGCGGTGGCGAAGCGTGTCGAGGAGGAGGACTTGTGGGCCGTCATGACGGCGTTGAGTCGTTCGAGGACTTCTCGGGGTTCGACGATGGTTGGGTCGTCGGGGTCGCCGTCGAACTTGCGGAGGCCCTGGGTGATGATCATGGTCATGAGTGCGGCGGGGACGCCGTGCCCGACGGCGTCGGCGAGGAAGAACGCGGTGTGGTGTTCATCGAGGGGGGTGATGTCGTAGATGTCTCCCGAGACGTAGGACGCGGGTCGGTAGATGATCCCGAGTTCGACGGACTCGAGTTCGGGCATGTCGGGGGGGAGGTATTCGCGCTGGATGGAGGCGGCGGATTGGAGCTCTTCGTGGAGCTTCGCGACTTCGGTCTGGACACCCGTGATGGTCATCTCGGCGACACGGAGGTCGGTGCGGAGGCGCTGGATGGCGGGTTGACGCTGGGCGAGGGTCCGGAGGATGGTCGCGGCGAGTGTGGGGTCGATGGTGAGGGGTTCGCAGAGGATCCCCTCGGCTTGGAGGAAGCGCGCGTGTCTGGAGTTCGGGTCGTCGATGAGGACGAGCGCGGGGCAGAGGGATTCGGAGAGGGACTCCATGAGACGGGTGATGTCGATCTCGGAAGAATCGCTCCCGATCGCGATGAGGACAGGGAGGTTGGAAGGGACACCCTTCGGTGGCTCGTTGGTGACGCTTGTGATGGGGACGGGCATGGTGCGCATGCCCTGGAGCGCGAGGGCGCGATCGAGGCGGAGTGCGAATCCGGCGTTGTATCGCTCGACGAGATCGAGGTTCACGCTTGGGATCGCGGCGAGATCGTCGGGGAGCTCGCTGTCGAGCGCCAGTCGGATGGTCATGTGGTTCACTCCCTGAGTCCGGCAATGCCGTCACGGGGAGGATCGGATCCCCCACGTGGATTCGGGAGCGTGGGGTGCGTTGGAGGGTCGAGTTTGGTGTGGTGGAGGGTTCCCAGAGCGCACGGGAGGTCCGAATCCGTGGATCGGTCCGAGAACGGGGGGCTCAGCGTGCGAGCGCGTCGAGGGCTTCGATATCGAGATCGACGGGGTCGCCTTCCTTGAGGTTGAGCTTCTCGAGCATGCCGCCCTGGAGTTCGATGACGTATTTGGAGTTGAAGCGGGAGGAGTACTTCGCGAGTCGGAGCTCGTACTGGTACTGGGTCTCGTCGTCTCGTTTGGGTTCTTCGACGGGCATGTGGTGCATGGCGATGATGCGCCCGGTGGCGTCGAGGAAGATGATGTCGATGTCGATGAGACAGTCGCGCATGACGAAGGAGCGGAGACGTGCGTTGGGGAAGATGAAGATCATGCCTTCGTCTTCGGCGAGGTGTTCGACCCCTCCGAGCCCTCTTGCGCGGGATTCGTCGTCGGCGACGATCTTGAGCGCGAACTCCCGGCCGTCGAGGGTGACGATGGCTTCGCCGTTGACGACCTGGGGGGATTCGGCGCATGCACCGAGGAGGAGCGCGAGGAGCGGGAGGGTGAGGGCGAGGATGGTTCGTCGTGTCATGGTGTGGTGAGCCAATGGTCGTCTTGGGGTGTGAAGGTGATATCTCCGGGTGGAAGTGTATCGAGCAAGAACCCGTCGCGGAACTCGGTGATGGACATGGGGGTGCGCGAGGGGGTGAGCCCGGACCAGTGGGCGATGAGCCCGATGATGCGCTCGGGGGTGGTGCCCTGGGCTCGGTAGTGGTCGATCCGGGTGTCGCCGTGGCGCTTTGCGAGGCGCTTTCCGTCGGGTCCTCGGACGAGGGGGAGGTGGGTGTAGGTGGGGGTGCTGGTGTACCCGAGGGCGCGTTGGAGGTGGATCTGACGCGCGGCGGAGTGGAGGAGGTCGTTTCCTCTCACGATGTGGGTGACCCCTTGGTCGTGGTCGTCCACGACGACGGCGAGCTGGTAGGAGGGGGTGGCGCGTTTGGTCCAGACGACGAAGTCCCCGAGGGTGGCGTCGAGGTCGATGGACTGGGGGCCGGCGAATGTGTCGTGGAAGGTGATGGGATCGGGATCGACGAGGACGCGCCAGTTGGTCCCGGAGTCGTTGAATGAAGCGGGGATGCTGGGTGGACGGAGGGATGGGTCGAAGCGGGGTTCGTGGTCGGAATCGTGGGGGGCGCTCGCGGCGCTTTCGATCTGTGATCGGGTGAGCTCGCAGGGGTAGACGCACTGGTGGGAGGCGAGGTGGCGCATCGCGAGTTCGTGGTGTTCGAGGCGCGTGGACTGGATCGTGGGGGAATCGTCCCAGTCGAGCCCGAGCCAGCGGAGGGTGTCGATGGTCGAGTCGATGACCCCGGGTTTGACGCGCGGGGTGTCGAGATCCTCGATTCTGAGGACGATGCGCCAGTTGTTGGAGCGCGCGAGGGCCCAGTTGATGAGGAAGGTCCGTGCGTTTCCGAGGTGGAGGGCGCCCGTGGGGGAGGGGGCGAGACGGGTGGTGGGGTTTGTGAGGGGGGTTTCGTGCACGACGGGATGAGGGTACACTGGTGGAGTCCGTGAGACTTGCTTCCTTGGGTGTTCCGGGGGGCGCGGGCGTTCTCAGGAGGTCTCGACCCATGGCGGAACAGGCGCTTGGCAAGCTGAGCGAGGATCAGATCGAGACGGAACTCGAGAAGGTCCCGGAGTGGGCGGAGATTAACGGGCAGATCCAGCGGACGTTCCAGTTCGAGGATTTCGATCAGTCGATCTCGTTCGTGAACAAGATCGCGGCGTATTCGGAAGAGGTCCAGCACCATCCGGACATCCTGATCCGGTACAACAAGGTGACGTTGACGGTTTCGACCCATGATGCGGGGGGGATCACGCACAAGGACTTCGAGCTCGCGGCGAAGGCGGAGGCGCTGGCCGGGGTTGGGGGCTGAGGTCGGAGGGGAGCGCTCCGATCGGGTATCGTGGGCTTATGACTGAATCACATACGACGGGATTGGACGGTTCGAGGCGCGCATTTCTCAAGGGGACGGGGGCAGCCGCGCTCGGAGCGGTTTCTGTGGGGACGGTGACGGGGAGCGTTGGAGCATCGATGTCAAGGGCTCCGGGCGGGGCGGTGTCGATCTCATCGGGGAACGGGGCTCGTGCGGTGACGAGGGCTCGGGCGTTGATGCTCGACGGGGTGGACACGGCGCTGAGCGTGGTCGAGGGGGTGGGGATCGTGGAAGCGGATCCGGACGACATGAGCGTGGGGTACGGGGGGCTCCCGAACGAGCGTGGGGTGGTGCAGCTCGACGCGAGCGTGATGCACGGGCCGACGCACAAGGCGGGGTCGGTCGCGGCGCTCGAGGATGTCGTGCATGCGGCGGGGGTGGCGCTCAAGGTGCTCCAGACGACGGACCATGTGATGATCGTGGGCGCGGGGGCGCGGGAGTTCGCGATTGCGCACGGATTCCCGATCCAGAACATGCTGACGGAGAAGGCGCGGGAGGCGTGGCTGCGCTGGAAGCAGAACCACTCGAGCACGGACGATTGGCTTGACGAGGATCAGCGCGACTGGGATCGGGAGGGGACGAAGGTCGGACGCGCGGACCCGAAGCTTGTGGATCCGTTCACGTACGGGACGATTCATTGCGCGGCCGTCAACGAGAATGGGGATGTGAGCGCGTGCACGACGACGAGCGGGTTGAGCTACAAGATCCCGGGAAGGGTCGGGGACTCTCCGATCATCGGTGCGGGGATGTTCGTGGACAACGAGGTGGGGTCGGGGGGCGCGACGGGTCGGGGTGAAGCGGTGATCCAGTCGTGCGGCGCGTATGAGATTGTGCGCGCGATGGAGCGCGGGGTGGAGCCCACCCAAGCGTGTCTGGAGGTGCTCGGGCGGATCGCGAAGAAATCGGTCTTGCAGAAACGTCATCGTGACGAGCGCGGAAGGGTGAACTTCAACGTGGTGCTGTACGCGCTCCGGAAGGACGGGGCGCACGGGTCTGCGTGTATGCTCCCGAGCCGTTCGTACACGGTTGCGGATGCGCAGGGGACCAGATCGATCCCGTGCGCGGCGTACTTCGATTGATTGAATCTCGGGTTTAGCGGAGCTCGACGGTCCAGTATGCTTCGTCGAGGAAGGCTTTCCACGAAGCGTATTTGTCGTTGTTGAGGCGCACGGAGATGAGGGGGTTGCGCTTGGGTTGGGTGGGTTTTTTGATGAGCTTCATGTGCGCCTGGGTGGGGGTGCGGCCTCCCTTTCGGGAGTTGCACTTCACACAGGCGCAGACGAGGTTGGTCCAGGTGTCCGGGCCGCCCTGTGTTCTTGGGACGACGTGGTCGATGGAGAGTTCGGAGGTTGGGAAGTGGTGGCCGCAGTATTGGCAGCGGTTGTGGTCGCGCGCGAAGAGGTTTCTTCGGTTGAGTTTGACGTTCTGCGCGGGGAGTTTGTCGTACCCGACGAGTCGGATGATTTTGGGGACGGCGATGTCGAAGGAGACGGCGCGGACCCAGTCGTGTGCGTGGTCGTCGAAGGTTTCGCGCATCTCGGAGAGCTGGGCCCAGGTTTCGAAGTCGTAGTTGGCGTAGGAGCCGTCGTCGGCGTGGATGACTTCGGCGATCTCGCGCGCGAGGAGGACGAAGGCGCGTCGTGCGGAGACGACACGGACGGCCATGTAGAGCTTGTTGAGGACGAGGACCTTGGAGTCGAGGGCGGCGATGCTTGCGCCGGGGGGCGCGTGGGGGGCTCCGGTGTGGTCGAGGACACCGGGGCCCTTGGGATGGGCGGGTTGATCGTCGCTCGGCGCTGGGCGCATCTTGCGTTTGCTCGATCTGTGCTTGGGTGTCCGTGACATCGCGTTGGTGCTCTTATACCAGAATTCGGTGATTCCAGCAAGAAACTCCACCTTGTGACTGTCAAGGGTTCGCGAAGAATCCGGATCGGCGCGTCCGGGTCGGGATTATGGGCGGGGTTTGGGATTAGTGGCGGAAGTGACGGACCCCGGTCGTGAGACAGGTGACGTTGTGTCGGTTGCAGAGTTCGAAGGTTTCGTCGTCGCGTTTGGAGCCGCCGGGGTGGATGATGGTGGAGACCCCGGCGTTGATGAGGATCTCGGGGCCGTCGGGGAAGGGGAAGAAGGCGTCGGAGACGGCGATGGCGCCCCGCGCGTGCTCTCCGGCTTTGCGGACGGCGCCCAGGCACGACGCGACCCGGTCCATCTGTCCGGCGCCGGCGCCGAAGAGGCGGACGGCGGTGTTGTCGGTCCCCCCGATGAGGACGGCGTTGGAGGAGAGCTTCGCGCAGATGGATTCGAGGATCGCGCCCGCGCGGAGGGTGCTCTGGTCGGGCTTGGGTCCGGCGCTGTGGGTCCATGAATCGGGGTCGGGGATGACGAGGTCCCGTTCCTGGACGAGGACCCCGCCGGGGATCCATTTGAGCTCTCGTTCGATGACGGGGTCTTTGTCGCCGACGGCGAGGAGGCGGACGTTCTTCCAGCGTTCCTTGAGGATTTCGAGCGCGTCGGGTTTGAAGCTGGGGGCGATGATGACCTCGAAGAAGGTCGAGTCGTCGGCGATGCGCAGCGCGCCGGCTTTGTCGATGGGTGTGGTGATCGCGAGGATCCCTCCGAAGGCGGCGAGGGGATCGCCGGCGATGGCGGAGTCGATCGCTTCACGGACGGTGGGCGCGGTTGCGGCGCCGCAGGGGTTGGTGTGCTTGACGACACAGGCGCTGACGTGGTTCCGGTCGGCGCGGTGCATGGCGCGGACGAGTTCGAGGGCGGCGCTTGCGTCGTTGAGGTTGTTGAAGGAGAGTTCTTTGCCGTGGAGCTGCTGCGCATCGACGATGGTCCCGGAGGGGGCGCTGTTCTTTGCGTAGAGCGCGGCGCGTTGGTGGGGGTTTTCGCCGTAGCGGAGTTCGTTGACCCGGGTGTAGCCGTTGGCGACGGTGTGGGGGAACTCGTCGATCCCGGGGTGCATGTAGGTGGCGATCTCTGCGTCGTACGCGGCGGTCCGGGCGAAGGCCTGGGCGGCGAGGGCTCTGCGGAGCTCGAGGGAGGTGTGCCCGTCGTGCTCGTCGAGCGCGTGGAGGAGACTGTCGTACTGGGAGGGCATGGTGAGGACGGCGACGCTCGCGTGGTTCTTGGCGGCGGAGCGGATCATGGAGGGGCCTCCGATGTCGATGTTCTCGATGGCGAGTTCGTCGGTGCAGTCGGGGCGTTCGATGGTGTCTTCGAAGGGGTAGAGGTTGACGACGACGAGGTCGATGGGCGATCCGGAGAGGGACTTGAGCGCGTCCATGTGTTCCTGGATGTCTCGACGCGCGAGGAGGGCGCCGTGGATGTTGGGGTGGAGGGTTTTGACGCGTCCGTCCATCATCTCGGGGAATCCCGTGACGGTCTCGATGGGGTGGACGGGGATCCCGGCTTCGAGGAGGGTCTGCGCGGTTCCTCCTGTCGAGATGATCTCGATCCGGTGCTTGGTGAGGCGTTTCGCGAGCTCGACGACTCCGGATTTGTCGGAGACGGAGATGAGGGCACGGCGCACCCTCACGAGTGACGCGGGGGCGTGGGGCTGGGTTTGTGCGTACATGGCGCTCGTCCCTGGTTCAGGGTTGTGTGCGGTGGGTTCGGGATGGACGGCACGGATCAGCGGCGAGAGAACTTCGCGATGGATCCGTTGGCGGTGATGACGTACAGGTCGGAGTCGTGGAGGGTGTCGGTGCGGACTCCGGCGACGTTGTCGAGACGGGCGCCGACGATGAGTTCTCCGGTGTCTTTATCGACGGCGAGGAGTTCCCGGCCGGTCCAGACGATGAGCTCGTCGTCGTCCACGATGGAGACGACCCACCCCCCGATGTCGTTGTTGTTCCAGAGGGTGTCGCCGGAGATGGTGTCGATGGCGACGAGCCCGTCGTCGGCGGTGGATGCGTACATCACGCCGTCGTCGAGAACGGGTTGGACGGTGATGGGGGCGCTGGTGCGTTTGCGCCAGTAGCGGACGCCGTCGGCGAGGGCGAAGGCGTAGATGGATTGGTCGGAGGAGGGGATGTAGATGGTGTCGGGATCGACGAGGAGGTCGGTGACGGCGCCGCCGGCGACTCTGGTGGAGAGCTCGGTGGATCCGGTGACGGCGTTGAGGAGGCGGAGGTCCCCGGCGGCGGAGATCATCGCGAGGGTGTCGTCGTCAACACGGACGGGGGGGGACTGGATCGCGCCCCCGAAGTCGTAGCCCCAGGATTTGAAGTCGTTGTCGAACTGGAACGCGATGAGTTCGTTGCGTGTCGTCCCCATGAAGGCGAGGTTGCCCATGATGAGGGGGGAGGTGTTGATGATGGCGCCGACGGCGTCACGGTCGAGGGTGTTCCCGGTGGTGAGGTCGAGCTCGTAGAGATCGGTGTCGCTCGGGAGGAAGAGCGTGTTCCCGACCCGGGCCGGGGCGAAGAGCTGGGTGGTGGGCCGATCGAGGGCTTTGGACCAGCGGATCTTCCCGGTGGAGGGTTCGAGTGTGGAGACGGACGTGTCGGACGCGAGGGTCACGATCGTGTCGTTGTAGGCGATCATGTCGGTGAGGTACGCGCGGTCTCCCATCACGGGGTAGCCCGTCCATTCCCACTGGTACCCGAGGGACTTCCATGCGCTGTGGTCGATGGTCCATTCGGGGATGTCGGCGCTGGTTTCGGGGGCGCGGGTGGTGGAGGTTGTGGAGGAGCACGCGCCGAGGGCGGTGAGACTCAGGGAGATCGCGCCGAGGGCGGCGGAGCGGGTGAGGAGGGG
>Ga0256829_1000585_pt1 | contig 35724 bp, 36 predicted proteins | sample 131447metaG_FD_185979 | JGI IMG/M metagenome (GOLD analysis project Ga0256829, IMG submission 185979) | Hydrothermal vent microbial communities from Lau Basin, Pacific Ocean - 131-447 | ecosystem: Environmental > Aquatic > Marine > Hydrothermal vents | place: Pacific Ocean: Lau Basin | collected... | reverse complement strand
CTACCTACTTCAATAATATTTTTCAAGATTTACATATATATGTCCAAAACAATATCTCCATTTTTATCAAGTGTTTGGTTTTTGGTTGATTATTTAGAGGGAGGAATCTCTATTTCGTGATTTGGGAGTAAGCTTTTATAAATCTAAAGTTATAATTTTTTCTAATATTAAACTCCCAATTTTTATCTCTCATTGCAAAGGCTTTTTATTTTATGAAACGTTATATTTTCCCTGTTTCCATCACATTGCTTGGATGTTTTACTGCGTATGTTTTTTATGCACTTTGGCATTCGGAGGCTGTCGTACCTAACAAATCACCCACAGCTCCAAAAGAAGTAACACCTGAAAATCTCTCTAACAAAGAGCATAAGGCAAAAGATGGCTATACACCTTCCCCCACTCCTGTAAAAAATGTCGAGAAAGTAAGTGTAAAAGCAAATCTTACAAATCTGAGTCCTGAAGATATAGAAATGGAAAATGAGGTGTTTTATGAAACGGTCATGCCTGAACAACATGCAGAAACGATGGAAGAAGCTTCCACTGCGTTTGAAGCATTAGATACCTATGTCGATACAGTCAATAACGATATCGAAGAAGAACTACAAGCGATAGAAATGTCGTTAGAAGACAATGAATAACAAAGGAAATACATGCACCACTTAACTAAATCACTTCAACATATACTACTCTTTGTAGTCGTATTTTTCAACACTTCACTTTTTGCTACTATCGTAGGTACAACCAAAGGAGAGTTCTCTGTCAATCAAGGAACTGCAAATTATTCTCTAAAGATAGATGTACCACAAGGTGTGGCAGGCATGGAACCTAAGCTCTCTTTAGACTATGCCTCTTCCAATACAAACAATGGATACTTAGGCTTAGGCTGGAATATAGGTGGTACTTCTACCATTAGTAGATGTTCTCAGACAAAGGCTATAGATGGGGATGCACATGCTTTTGGTGTCAACTACACTTCATCAGACCGCTTTTGTCTTGATGGTCAACGTCTCATAGCTATAAACGGTGAGTATGGTGTGGAAGGTACAGAATACCGAACAGAGATAAATAGTTATTCCAAAATCATATCTAGAGGTGATGTGGCTGGTGCTCCTGCGTATTTTGAAGTCCAAACAAAAAGTGGCTTAACCTACTTCATGGGTAGAGACAATGGCTCTGCGTTACTCACCAAAGAAGATGGTGTTATACGCTTTTGGAAAGTAGGTCAGATAAAAGACACTTATGGTAATACTATTAACTTTCACTATGTACAAAATGTACTTGAAGGATACCACTATTTGGACAAAGTCTCTTATGCTGACAACGAAGTAAACTATGTGTACGAGTCAAAACAAGATGTAACAAAAGGTTACCATGGTGGGTATCCATTTTTGATAAATAAACGACTCAAAGAGGTAGTAGTAAAGAGTGGTTCTATAGAAGTTAGGCGCTATGTTATGAACTATGGGTTTCATATGCAACCATATCTTGTTCCAAATTTCAATATAAAATACGGACCAGGTGTTACACCTCCTACTATTCGTCCTCCATACCCGTATCCAACCCAAAACAGAGATACTTATGTTTCTAAATTACACGGCATACAAGAAACCGCAGGAGGAGAGACGTTAAAACGATTGGATTTTACATGGCAAAGTACACAAGCCAAAGGTTTCGCACCTTATACGCCATGGAAACTAGGAACGAAAGACACTTTTCAGTCTATCTCAGAACAAGATAAAAATGGTGTCTATACAACCTTACGCGATATGAATGGCGATGGACTTTTAGACAAAGTAATGACCAAACGGTTTTCATGGGGATGGTCGTGGGGTAATTATACAACAGAACTAGACCCAAGTTTACCAGCGGGTATATATATCGCACTCAATAATGGTTCAGGATTTAATGACTTTACACTTTGGATGGCAGCAAACCAAGGACAACACCCATATAACTACATCACAGGGAGTAATGCTTCAGGTACTTATGAAACTTTTATGGATATGAATGGTGATGGACTCCCAGATAGAGTGATACACTATAACTACCGAACCAAAACAAGAGGTCTTTTCGTTGCACTCAACACGGGTTCAGGTTTTAAAGACTTTACACTTTGGATGGCAGCAAACCAAGGGCAACATGCAAATAACTATATTACAGGGAGTAATGCTTCAGGTACCTATAGTACTTTTATGGATATGAATGGCGATGGACTCCCTGATAGAGTGATACACTATAACTACAAAACAAAAGAAAAAGGTCTTTTTGTTGCACTCAACACGGGTTCAGGTTTTAAAGAGTTTACACTTTGGATGGCAAATAACCAAGGTCAAGAGGTAAAGAACTATATTACTTCTATTAACGATTCAGGGACATATAATACCTTTATGGATATGAACGGCGATGGACTTCCCGATAGAGTGATACATTATCACGACAAAACCAAAACAAGAGGTCTTTTCGTTGCACTCAACACGGGTTCAGGTTTTAAAGACTTTACACTTTGGATGGCAGCAAATCAAGGGCAACAGCCAAATAATTTTATTATAGGGCGTAATGCTTCAGGTACCTATAGTACTTTTATGGATATGAATGGTGATGGACTCCCAGATAGAGTGATACACTATAACTACAAAACAAAGCAAAAAGGTCTTTTTGTTGCACTTAACACGGGTTCAGGCTTTAATGACTTTACGCTTTGGATGGCACAAGGCTTCGGTCAACATGCCAATAACTATCTGATAGAAAAAGGCACTTTTTGGGCAAGTAAAAATACTGTGAGTTTATTTATAGATATGAATGGAGATAAATTACCCGATAGAGTGCAGTATGATGGTTCATGGGCTGTATCTCCCTCCATAAAAGTTGCACTTAACACAGGTTCAGGGTTTAATGCCTTTGAAGATTATGTGATGCCCGTACCTAAATTTTGGTGGGGAGGTATTACTATTGCTAGTAGTACTTATGGTAACGATCCTATTACTCGCACTAGTGCAGGTCTTATAGACATGAATGGTGATGGTTTTCCAGATAGAGTAATGTCTGGCAAAGGTGTATCTCTCAACACGGCTTCAAAACCTTTGATAACAAAGATTAGCAACCATACCGACCAAGACATCGCTATAAGCTATAAACCGATGACGGATGATGCTGTGTATTATAGCTATACAAAACATGGACAACGCAATAGCTATGCCTTTAACGATAGTAGCAATGACAACATAGAAGTAGCCTCTGGGCGTTCTTTGGTCTATGCTGTCAAAAGTGCCAATGGTGTGGGTGGGTACAATGCCCTCAGATACAAGTATTATGGAAATATAATCAATAAAATAAGAGGTTCACAAGGCTTTCATCAAATCGATATTTACGATGAAACAAGTAGCATGCTTTTCAAGACATTTTATACCCAAATTACCAAACCAAAAGGAGAAGGGTTTCAGTATACTGGGTTGCCTTACTATAGTGAAAACGTGCATGTTGTAGGTACTCCTTTAGAGTACACTAAAGTGTCTACACTAGACAAAACTGTAGTTGCCTATAAAGATGCTTCGAGTCAAACTAGGATTTATGAACCGTATACCTATAGCAATATCCAAACTATACATGACCCAGATTCTAATACAGCTATAAAATCTGTTTACCATTATAACTACGTAAGTAGTGATGGCTTGGGAAATATAGAGAAAACCGTAGACAGGACACAAGACCTTGTAAACAGTATGGACTTTATAAAAACCACCTATAACAGCTATGGTGCAGAAGATGAAAATGCTTGGCAGATAGGTAGACTAACAGCAGCACAAGTGGTACATACACAAACAGGTGGTACACCTGTCGTACGCGCTTCTGCATTTAGCTACAACGCAAAGGGTGTACTTAGCCAAGAGACTGCGAATGCACAAACACCTTCTGCTCTCACAAAAAGCTATACCTATGATGCCAAAGGAAACAAGATTTCCGAAACGGTTATGGGTGCGAACATCCCTACTACGACAACGACTTTTGCGTATGATGCACAAGGGAAGTTTCAGACTCAAGTGACCGATGCGACGGGGTTATCGGTATCTAAAACCTACGATGCAAGGTTTGGGACACTCACCTCCTTAACCGATGCAAATGGACTTACCACAAGATGGGCATACGATGCACTAGGAAGAAAGATTAGCCAAACAAGCCCAGATGGTTTTACCACAACATGGACACACACTTGGGACAATGGAAGCAGTGTAGGTGCATCATTTGGATTGTATGCGGTGGAAGTAAAAGGAAGTAGTACTGCCAAAGCACAAAAGACCTATTATGATGCTATAGGAAGAGAAGTTGCTAGCGCTGCTTATGTGTTAGACAAACGTGTTTTGAAGTTAAAAACCTATAATGCCAAAGGCGAACTCATAGAAGAGACCTTGCCTTTTTATGAGGGAGACAGTGTAAGCAAGATACTCACCCAGTACGATAAATATGGTCGTGCTACTAGTGTAAGTAAGCCAGGTCCTGCGGGTAGTGTGCAAACCTATAGTACTGCACAAAGTAACTTTACGACTATCGTCACTGACCCAAATGGGAACCAAAAACAAACGATAGAAAATGCCATAGGTCAAACCATACAAATCACCGATGCTTTAGGCTCAGGTCTTGATGCTACGATAGACTACCGTTATGATGCGTTTGGAAACCTACTAAGTACCACAGACAGTGATGGCAATGTCATCCGCATGGCGTATGATGTCGTGGGCAATAAAGTGTATATGGATGACCCAGACTTAGGTGTATGGAACTATAGTTACAATGCTTTAGGTCAAATGGTACAACAAAGCAACGCACAAGGACAACAAACAACCCTAACCTACGATGACGTAGGAAGACTTACACACAAGATAAGTACTGAGGGAAATAGCAAAGAAGAGGCTTCATATGTGTATGGAGATGCCAATGCACAAGCAGGAAGTAAAGGCAAACTTCTAAGTGTGCAGAGCAACTCTTTGTTGTTAGGCAGTGACCCTCAGTCTAAACTTACCAAAAGTACCTACGATACCCTAGGACGTGTGGTGCAAACAGAGACGACTATCGGAGGGAGAGGAACATACCTTAGTACTATGGCGTATGATGCTTTCTCACGTCCTCTGACATTGACCTATCCTAATGCTTACAGCGTAAGTAACCATTATGATGCAAATAGTGGTCTGCTAGACAGTGTGGTAGGTTCTGATGGAACAGTACACTATACTATAGACCAGTTGACTGCCTTGGGTGAAGTAAGCAAAGCTACCTTCGGAAATGGTGTTAAAACCCTCATAGGACATGACAATGCAGGCTTTACAGGAAACATCATCTCTTATGGTGCTTCGCCTCTCATAGGAGGGGTACAGCGTTTAGACTACAGCTATGACAAACTGGGCAATGTACTCAGCCGTGAAGATACGTCTATCTCAGGGAAAGATATACTAGATACCTTTGGTTATGATGCGATGAATAGACTCACCTCCCAAGAGACAAGCTCTGATGTGATAGGTAACTATGAAAAACATAAAGTCTACAGCTATGATGCCTTAGGCAATATGACATTCCAAACAGGTTTGGGGGCGTACACCTACAACACAGACAAACCCCATGCTGTAAAAACTGTAGGTAGCAGAAACTATACCTACGACAGCATAGGAAACATGACCAACCGTAACGGTGACAGTATCGTCTATAATCCACTCAATAAACCAGCCATCTTAACCAACCATCTCAATGGTAAAGAAGTACGCTTCTACTATGGTGCAGATGGTGCAAGATATATGAAGAGTACACAAAAGACAGATACCTACTACCTAGGTAAAGGGTATGAAGAACAAGTAGAGGGAAGTACAGAGAAACAGATATGTTACATCAGTATGGGTGGTAAGACTATCGGGAGTCATATACAAGTAAGAAACACAGACTATGCACCTACCAACTCACACTACCTAGAAACCCCATATAACCGTTACTTCCATACGGATGCTTTAGGAAGCATCACCGCTGTTACTGATGACAATGGTACAGTAGTAGAAAGAAGAAGCTACGAAGCCTTTGGGAAGATACGTGCGATGGACTATGGGTTAGAGACTGCTCAAGGCATCATAGAAGCAAACACAGTGAGCCAAACCACAAGAGCCTACACAGGACACGAACAGATAGCAGAGCTTAGTGGACTAGTGCACATGAACGCTAGAGTCTACGACTCAGACATAGGTAGGTTCCTAAGTGCAGACACCATCATACAAGCACCCCACGACAGCCAAAGCTACAACCGTTACTCTTACGTAAGAAACAACCCTCTTGTCTTTACAGACCCTAGTGGGCATTCTTGGTTTAGTAAAATTTGGAAGAAGATTAAGAAGTGGGTGAGGACGATTGTTAGTATTGTGGTGGCAGTAGTGATTGCTATCTATGCGCCTCAGTTTTTAGCACTGTTTATTGATGGTGCTAGTGCTTTTGGGGTGACTGTCGCCACAGGTGCATTGGCAGGGTTTGCGTCTGGAGCCATCATGACGGGGTCTTTACGGGGTGCCTTAAAAGGTGCCCTGTTTGGAGCTATAGGTGCAGGGGTGGCAGGCTTCATAGGACATGGTATAGGTTTAGAAGGGGCTGGAAATCTTTTTGCAAAAGGTGTAAATGCAGGTAAACTCTTTATAAAGTCTGCCTTACATGGATTAAGTCGTGGTATAATAAGCATGGCACAAGGAGGCACTTTCCGTTCTGGGTTTGCTAGTGGATTTGCTTCTAGCTTCTTTAGTCCAGGTACATCACTTGGAGGAGAAGGAACAGGAGGCTTTACCCTCAGAACTACCATCGCAAGTATAGTCGGTGGTACCGCCTCAGCTCTTGGTGGTGGTAAGTTCTCCAATGGTGCTGTTAGTGGGGCTTTTGTGCATATGTTTAATGCGGAGGGTGGTGCAAAAAAAATTGTAGATAGTACTAGTGAAGCAGTTTCACACTACTATAATGGTAAAGGACAACCTGTTGAATTGGGAATAAAAACTAAGTTGGCATTACGAACAAATCAAGCCCAAATTAATCATTTGCAGAATATTGTAAGTGGACGTACTTCTAGTTTAACAGGAAATTATGGAATTGATTTAACAGGTTCTGCTACTACTTTTCATGTAGGAGATACGCGAGTAGATTATTTTACTTCATGTACAAGTTATTCTTGTACAACAACATTTGTAGGATTTAGTGGAGATGGATTTTGGGATATATACGGAGGTAGTGATTATGGTGGCCCACAAGGGGAATTAGGTGGTACACCATATGCATATAAACCCTATATGTGGACTGAAACATATTCTAATCCATATAATAAATAAGAAGGATGTTAAGTATGTCATTAATACTATTAATAACAAATGTATTAAGTATTGGATTTGGATTATATTATCTGAAGACATCAAAAATAAAATTTAGATATTCATTTTTTATAATCATTTTTATATCATATTTGATAATAATTGCAGGTGTTAATATATATGATATATATTTAACAATGAATTTAAATTCATTTGATATAAATGGTGATGGGATGTTTACTGGTAGTGAAGTAAGCATTCAACAAGAAAAAGCTTTAAATCTTGTAGTAAATGATTCAGGAAGAAATATGATTTATTTTACAGGGTTAGTTAATGCTATTTTAATAACATTACTAGTATTGCTTATGCATGTGATTAGTAATTATATATTTCGATTTTTAAGGAAGGTATAGAGATATCATACAAATGTATCGTCCTTACTGGTTCCCACTCCGTCCTCGGTGGTAACCCATACGAGAGACCGAATCCAAGACCAACCCCAATAAGGTAACACATGCACAAAAAAGCAGAAAGCATAGAGGTGACAATGACAACTTTACTCGTTCCTCAGCTCCAGCTGTGGAACCTATATTAGACTACAAAATACAAAACAAACTCCATATAACCCATAAAATGCTACACTAAAAAATGGGAAGAAGCAGATATAAAATATATGAACCAACACATCCACATTTTCTAACATGTACGGTACTGCATTGGTTACCACTATTTACTAACCAAGAGAGTGTACAAATCATACTAGACTCACTCACACACTTACAAAAGAGTGACAATATGACTCTATTCTCCTACGTAATCTTGGAAAACCATTTACATCTAGTGGCGAGTAGTGATGACATCGGCAAGACCATGCAAAAGTTTAAATCGTATACTGCTTATGAGCTTTTGAAACTGTTAGAAAAAAATAATGCAACAACACTTCTAAAACAATTTTCTTTTCATAAAAAAGCACATAGAAAAGAAAATACTTATCAACTATGGGAAGAAGGATTTCATCCTAAACTGATACAGAGTGAAAAGATGATGTTCGAAAAGATAAACTATATCCATCAAAATCCTGTAAAAAGAGGGTATGTTGATGAGGCTGAGCATTGGCGATATAGTAGTGCTAGAGATTACAGTGGGATTGATGGTTTGTTAGAGGTAGAGAGACTATGGTGAGTTTGGATGCCGATATAAGTTCCACAGCTGGAACTGTGGAACGAGTTAAATATGATTGCTAAAGTGTTAGAACTCAATCAGGCGACTGTGCAGAGGATTATAAAGAGGACTGAGATATGATAGCATTGACATCACCTGACCTCTTAGCTGCAGGGTTATATGCTTCATGAACTGGCTAGCACATGTCCTTCTTTCTGAAAATCATATAGAACATCAACTGGGTAATCTACTCACTGATCCACTCAAGGCTAGGGCTTGGGAGGGTGCGAGTATTTATGTGCGTCATGGGATGGAAACGCACAAGCGCATAGATGCTTTTACCGATAGCCATCCCATAGTTTCTAAGTCTAAAGCACACTTGGCTAAAAGAGGCCCTTTAAAGGGTGTGGTGTTAGACATTTTGTATGACTATTTTTTGAGTATACATTGGGAAAAATATGTCCATATGGAGCGTGAGCATTTTTTAGAGAACTTTCGAGTTAGAGCGCCACAAGCCATAGTAAACTACCCAGACAGGGCACAAGAGGTTATCGCCAGAGTGGTCATCAACAGGCAACTTTCATCGTACATCACTATGGATGGTGTGGAGCGTGCTTTTGGTCGTATAGACAAGAGACTCTCAGAACGTACACGCAGTAAAGATACTGCTACAAGGTATCTGCCTATTATCATGCAAGAGATGTCGTATCTTGAAGAAGCATTTTTAGACTTTTTCCCTGAACTTATGGCTGAGATAGCCCAAGGGTTAGATGCTGATAAAATACAACATTGGAAATGCTAATGGGAAGTGGCGATTAGCTGCTATTGGATTATAAGGTGGAGGTGTGAGATATTAAGGATATATGTTACATAAATATATCATAATAACTCTTTTGAATAAAATTGAAGTAGTAAAATTTGTAACGAAGAGGTTAAAGTGAATAAATTATTGATAATACTAGTCAGTCTCCTGAGTTTGCTTTATGCAGATACTACATCTTTTCAAGACCCTTATAAAAAGATTGATTATTTTGTGTTAGAAAACGGTATGCAAGTCTATTTGTTGAGTAACAAAAAAGCAACCAATACAAATATTTCTATGAAAGTAAATGTAGGATGGGATATCGAAGATAAAGATAATTATGGTTTATCACATCTTGTTGAACATATGGTCTTTAGAGATAAAAGAATTCCTCATCGTGACTATCTTGATTATTTGAAAGACAAGGGTGCAAGTTATGTTAATGGTTTTACGAGTCGTTATGATACAAAATTTGTAACAAAAATAGATAGCAATAAATCATATTGGGTAGCAGAGACATTCGCAAAAATGTTTTTTGATAAAGACGTTGATGCAGAGGATATAGAAATAGAAAAAGGTGCGGTACAAGTTGAAATAGGAGAAAAAGTTTGGTATGATTATATGGGTAGTAAACTAGTCAATATTAAAGTATTATTTCCTCCAAAAAAATCTATTTATGAAAGTCAGTTTGGGGTAAAAAAGGAAAAAGATTTACCCAGTAGTTATGTAGAAAAAGTAAATAATAAGCATTTCACTTTTCAAGAAGTTATGGCACATTATAAAAAGTATTATTATCCATCTAATATGATATTGAAAATCACAGGAAATTTTAATCAAGAAACAATGAAGCAATTGGTTATAGCTAAGTATGGGAAAATACATATTGAAGGTACAGATAGGACACATAAACCTCCAAGAGATGCTACTTTAAGTCATAAACCATATATTTATTATAGGGAAGGGTTGGGTAAAAACTATGGATATGTAGGTGTACAGTATGTTTTTGACGATTGTCAAAAACATATTATACTTAACGCATTTATGACATATGTGGCTCAAAAAATACAGCAAGATTTGAGAAATAGAGATGGTAAAAGTTATACCGTCTCTTCTAGTAGTAGGCAATCACGTGGTGCGGGGATAGTGTCTGTCTCTTTTGATGGATTACATGATAATTTTGATAAAAATATTGCATTGGTTAAAAAAACGATACAGCATTATGTAAAAGATATCAATAACACTATGATTGAAGATGCATTAGAAGAATATAAAAAGAGATATACATCTATAGAATTTGATAGTGATTCTTTAAATATGTTGGTGAATAAAGCAGAGCATATGAGAAGCGACCATAAAATAGTTGATAAAACACATTATGAATTTTTTAAAAGTATTACACCTGAAAAATTTAAACAAGTGATTGCTTCTGTGTTTGTACCAGAAAATAATTATGTGACAATTTACAGAGATTATTATGTATTTCCTAGTGATTATGCATTGATTAATATTTTTATTTTGTTTGTTATTATAGTACTCTATCTTAGATTTAGTCATTTGATTTTCAGAAAAAGAGGTATTGATTATAAAAAGAGAGAAATATTATTTTTTGAGAGAGTAGCCAATAGATTTGCTGGATTTATTGTTTTTGTCTTTATCGTATTATTGAGTGGCATCATATATGCTTGGGCTGAATATTTTGTGATGACGTATATTATGGGAGATATTAATTATGCCTATACACTGGATATTCCTTATGGACTTGGGATAGAAATGTTAGATAATATACTCAGTACAATTTTGATGTTTGCTATATTAAGATGGGGAGTAACGTATCATTCTAGATTAGATGTTACAAAAGACAAAATATATATTTTAGGAAGTAAGCCATTTATCATTGATAGGGATGATATCGTGAATATAGAAGTTGTTCCTTGGCATATCAATAAATTTTTCCATATTGTAGGTTTTGCATTTTTCTTTTGGCGCCCATTACTAAAAATAACAACAAAAACAGATACATACAATATTAGAAGTAGTCATGCCCACGCAGTAAAAGACAACCTTACTTTACGTTGGTTGCAGAAAAGTTAGTATTTTGCTTTTACAAAAGTTATTATGGAATGTCAGATGTCTAATTTAGAAAAAAACGGTTTTGAAATTTTACAAAATTTTGTATCTCAAGATAGTATGAATGAGATTAAACATGAAGTCGAAGCGTATGATGCACTTGATTCTAAATATGGTATACGTAGCGCAGATAAAAGGTTTTCTACAATCGACAAATTGGCACAATCCTCCTTGTTGATTGATAAGGCTATTGAAATTTTAGGTAGTCAGCCACAAGTTGTACGTGTCATTTACTTTGATAAAACCAAAGACAATAATTGGTTGGTGCCTTGGCATCAAGACAGAACCATCGCACTCAATAAGAAAGTAGATGTAAATGGATGGGGGCGATGGAGTGTGAAAGATGGTGTTCCCCATGTGCAACCTTCAATTGATGTGCTAGAAAGAATGGTTACATTTAGGGTACATTTGGATGACAGCGACCAAGATAATGGTTGTTTAAAAGTGATTCCTTATACCCATAGGTTAGGACTATTGGAACAACAAGAGATACAAAAAATTACTGCACAAAATTCTTTTGTTAACTGTGAAGTAAAAGCAGGAGATGTGGTACTAATGCGACCTCATATACTTCATGCATCAAGTAAATGCGAGGTAGCCTACCATCGGCGTATTGTGCATATAGAATATAGTAATTATAGGTTGCCTCAAGGGTTGGAATGGGCATGATGAAACTCCCTAAAATCCTACAAACCATATCTAAAGACCTACAGAGTAACAATGCCAAAGCTATCATAGTAGGTGGTTTTGTGCGTGATTATTTTTTGGCATTGCCTTCTAAAGATTATGATGTTGAGGTGTATGGGTTAGATAGTATGGAAGAATTAGAAGTGATATTGGGTGTATATGGCTCTGTAAATCTTGTGGGTAAAAGCTTTGGTGTGTTGAAGTTTGTGCATGATGGAGAGGAGTATGATTTCTCTTTTCCTCGTACTGAGGCAAAAGTAGGAGAGGGACATAGAGGATTTGAAGTTGAGGTGGACGGTTCACTTGATTTTAAAACAGCTTCTAAGCGTAGAGACTTTACACTTAATGCTCTTGGGTATGACATAGAAGAAAAAGCATTTATAGACCCTTTTGGAGGCTTAGAAGACATAGAAGCTAAGAGGCTTAGACATATAGATGATGCTACTTTTATGGAAGACCCCTTGCGTGTGTATAGGGCAGTGCAGTTTTGTGCTAGGTTTGGTTTCATTTTGGCAGATGAGACTAAAGTTTTGTGTAAACATATGGTTAAAAATGGGATGCTTGAAGCGTTGGCAAAAGAACGTGTATATATAGAGTGGACAAAGTTGCTACTTAAGTCTCCTAAACCCTCTTTGGGTTTTGAACTTATGCGAGAGCTTGGCATTTTAAAGTATTTTCCAGAGTTAGAAGCACTTATCGGTGTGGTACAGTCTCCAAAATGGCACCCCGAAGGAGATGTGTGGGTACATACCATGATGTGTGTAGATGAGATGTCATTACTTATAGATGTAGATGAGAAGTTAAGTCTTAAAATGATGTTTTCCATACTCTGTCACGACTTAGGAAAAGCCACACATACAACCGTAGATGATGAAGGACGCATTCGTGCCATAGGACATGAAAAGGCAGGACTAGACCCTACAAAATCTTTAATGTATAGACTTATGGATGAACATGACTTTATTGAGGGGCTATTGCCTTTGGTTGAACACCATTTAAAGCCTTCTCAGTTTTATGCAGCTAAGTCTAAAGCTTCTGCTATACGTAGACTTGCGACAAAAGTAAATATAGAAGAACTTCTTATAGTAGCAAAAGCAGATTTTTTAGGACGTACCACAAAAGAGTCATTGAGTAGAGACTATAAAGCAGGTACTTGGTTAATTGAACAAGCACTCGCACTAAAAGTAGCAAACAAACCACTACCAAATCTACTCCAAGGGAGAGATTTGATAGACTTAGGGTTTACACCATCTGTGCAGTTTAAAACGATACTTGATGAGGTCTATGAACAGCAACTAGCAGATACGATACAAACGAAAGAAGAGGCGATAGCATATGTTAGAAAACAGTACGGAAAATGAGTTGATGAACGGGTTACAATATGTAGGGTTTTGGTCAAGAGTGTGGGCTTCAGTGGTGGACTCGGTTATTTTTATAATGATTGTCTACCCGATATTTTACCTGATATACGGAGATACTTTTTTAGAAAAGTCCAGTGATTTTACGACACTCAATACTATGATTAACTATATTTTCCCTTTTTTTTCTGTTGTGTTGTTATGGAAAAGCAAAGGGGCTACACCTGGGAAAATGCTCATCAAGGCAACGATAGTAGATTCGACAAGTTTTGATGAACCTACGACAAAACAGTTAGTTGTACGCTATTTTGCTTATATACTTTCTATGATACCTCTATTTTTAGGCTATTTCTGGGCAGGATGGGATGCACGGAAACAGACATGGCATGATAAACTGGCACACACAGTAGTGGTACAGCCTAAAAGTGAAAAACAGGCTTCTGCTACTAAAAGTTACTTGGGCATTGGTATGGCAGTATTTGCTGCTGTGGCATTTGTACTGTTGATGGTGTTTGGTTTTATGGTAAAGCGTGGTGACATACCTGATGCACATCTATATACAAAAGCGAAGTTACCAAGTGCTGTCGTGTTGACACTTAGGGAGAAAAATGTTTTAAGTAAGGACGAAAAGTTAGTCTATTTTCAGCCACACAGCATGCTTTCTTTTACGGGTTCAGCAACAGTGTTTACAAATAACGCGATACACTATTTTGAAACAGAAAGTGATGAGAAGGTGAACGTGTGGTCTTTTCTTTTTTCAGACATTGGTAACTTAACTTTAGAGGCAAGTAAGGTAAGCTTTGGTGTGGTGCTTATCACGATGACCATCTATGATGAAAATGGAGAGATGCTCTTTACCGTGGGACTCACCCCAAACCATGAGAACATCAATACTTTTAACCAAAACGTGATGGATTTGTGGAAAAATGCCAGAAAAAAATAAAGAGAAGTTTTTACTTAAAGATGCACTTTTTAATGCTACAAAAGTACAAAAGTTAGCAGAGGAGATAAAAGAGGTTTATGCTCCTTTTGATGTAGCTGCATTTTCCAATGAAGTGTTGACAGCATTCCCAAAGCTTGAACTTAAAGCACGTATGTATCATATACGTGATATGTTTAAAAAGTATCTGCCTGATGATTTTGTAGAGGCGACTACTATTCTTTTGGACTCCTTACCTTGTGAACTTGACAACACAAAAAGTGACGATGACTTTGGTGACTTCATCTATGCCCCACACTCAGAATATGTGGTAGCGTATGGCTGTTGTGATGTACATCTAGACTTTTCTCTTAATGCACTACGTGCAATGACTAAACGTTTTTCTATTGAGTTTTCCATCCGTGATTTTGTCAACTTGTATCCGAAAGAAACTTTAGAGATGTTAGAACATTGTGCACTGTCAGACAACTACCATGAACGCCGTTTAGCCTCAGAAGGTTTACGCCCTAAGCTTCCTTGGGCGAAGAAGTTGACACTTGACTATGCAAAAGCATGTCAACATTTAGAATACCTCTATGATGACAACACAAGGTATGTGACACGCTCTGTAGCCAACCATCTAAATGACATCTCAAAGATAGATGCACCTCTTGTCATAGCTACACTAAAACGCTGGGAAAATAGTCAAAAACAAGACAGTAAAGAGATGACATACATCATCAACCATGCCTTGCGCACCCTTGTTAAAAAAGGAGATGTAGAAGCTTTGGCACTTTTAGGATATGTACAGAACCCAGCACTAAAAATGAGTACCTTGAGCCTTTCTTCACAAGCCGTAAAAGTAGGCGAAACATTGGTTTTGACTGTGAGCATAGAAGCAAAAGAAGAGTGTCAACTTTTGCTAGATTATGTGGTGCATTACCGTACTAAAAGAGGTAGTACGAGTCAAAAAGTGTATAAGCTTAAAAAATGTGCCTTTAAAAAAGGTGAGAGACTGACACTTGTCAAAAAGCATCCTTTCAAAGCTCAGATGTCAACAAGAACGCTCCATGCAGGTGAACATAAAGTTGAACTTCAGATAAATGGTACCATAGTAGAAGAAAAAAGTTTTCACTTGGAGGTTGAATAGATGCACAAAATAAACATACACCACTACAATTCACCTGTAGGTGAGATACTTTTAGGCTCATACGAAGATAAACTGTGTCTAGCAGACTGGCGATATAGACGTATGCGTAGTACCATAGACAAACGCATCCAAAAAGGTTTAAAAGCTGAGTATGTTGAAGAGAGCTCTTCTGTGATAGAAGAGACTATAAAACAACTTCAGGCATACTTTATAGGTGAGCGTAAAACCTTTGATATACCACTACTTATGATAGGAACAGATTTCCAAAAGTCTGTGTGGGATGGACTCATAAAAATACCTTATGGCACTACGGCAGCATACTTAGAACTTTCAAAAAATATTGGTAATGAAAAGGCAGTACGAGCAGTAGCCTCTGCTAACGGAGCCAATGCCATTTCTATACTCATTCCTTGCCATCGCATCATAGGCTCAAATGGTGATTTGGTTGGGTATGCAGGTGGCTTACCTGCGAAGAAGAAGTTGTTGGAGTTGGAAAAAAGTTTGTTTGTTTAGCTATAGGCTATAAGTTCTTTAACGATACTCTCAACAGTATCTTTCTTGTATGGCTTAGAGTAGTTGTTTATGATTTCTCTTGAGAGTACATTTGACCCGATGTATGCAAATATGGCACGAACAGCATCGTTGCCACGTATGCCCCCACCACCAGAATGCGTGGCAATGGCAACAAACTTTTGATTAAAGATGGCTCTAAAATCATCGCCTACACGTGAGACCCATGCTATGGCGTTGTTGAGTACGGGAGGTGTACTTCCGTTGTACTCTGGAGATACTATGATGAACGCATCAAAGGTTTGTAACCTGGTAGCCAAATCGTTAATCTCTTTAGGTATACCTTTCTCGTCTTCTATGATGGAAGTGTACATAGGAAGGTCAAGAGCGACAAGGTTGATGACTTCACTTTTGGCTTCTAGCTCGGTGACAACCTTTTGGATGTTAAGAGCTAGCTCCATGTTTTTGTTTACGCTTGCAACGAGTATGGCTATGTTCTTCATTGTGTCTATCCTTTTAGGCTTTGTGTTATTAGTATGACTTGGGCATCATCACTTGTTGCCCTAAAGTCTAAGTTTGAACCTCGTATGAGGTCACCATCTTTTACGTTTGTGTCGTTGAGTAGGGCAGTTCCTCCCGTCATGTAGACTAAGAAGTCTCCTTCTTTGTGTATGCTTATATCTTTTGAAAACTTTCCAACTTCGAGTACAGTATGGCTATCGAAGGTAGTACTCTGTTCTTTTGACCCACCATAGATTTTAGTGAGTTTGTTTTGAGCTACATTGTAGAGTTTGTATCCAGCTTTTTCTCCATGATTTTCTGGGAGTACCCATAGTTGAATCATGCGGTTTTTAGTAGCATGAGGGTTTATCTCGTTATGTCTAAAACCTTCCCCTCCTGCACGTTGCACCTGTACTTGTCCAGAAGATATAGCTGAACCATGTTCTAGTGAACCTTCGTGTTTTATGCTTCCTTCAAGCATAACTGAAATGACATCTAACTCTTTATGTGGATGCATTCTCGTTTCACCATATGGGTCAAAGTATGCATCAGCGAGGTAGACAAAGTTACCTATGCCATCCCAGGTATCATTTCTTCCGCCTACAAGTTTATCTACCACTAAACGGTGTTCTTTGAGTCCTGCAAATCCACCTAGGTGGAGACTTTCTTTGTGTAATATTTGCATAATATACCTTTTCATGGTTAAGATATAAATTTTATTTTAGTGTAACTAATACAGCCTTCTTTTCTTCTAATACTTCAGGACTAAGCATACTAGACCTTTATATATTATAATATTACATACACAAATAAGGAATAAAAATGGCAGTAGGATTTTTTGCAGTCTTCGATGATATAGCGATGCTTTTAGATGACGCAGCAGCAATGACAAAAATAGCAACAAAAAAAACAGCAGGTATTCTAGGTGATGATTTAGCTGTCGGAGCAGATAAAGCATCTGGATTTACAGCATCACGAGAGTTACCTATCTTATGGAGAATTGTTAAGGGTTCGTTTCTCAACAAAGCAATAGTCCTACCTGTTGCTTTTGTACTAATGGCAATTGCTCCTTGGTCAATAGTATATATATTGATGTTGGGTGGTGTATATTTGGCATTTGAGGGGAGTGAAAAGGTATTTGAGTACATGTTCCCACCTGAAGAGACCATTATGACGCAAAAAGGTGCGTCAGCAGAGGTATTAAAAGAATATGAAGAGAAAAAATAAAGTCTGCAATTTTTACAGATTTTATTTTATCTATCGAAATTACCATTATTGCATTAAACACGGTTCTTGATAAGAGTTTACCTATACAAATGATAGTTGCCACGGTTGTAGCAGTTTTAGCAACGATAGGAATATATGGTTTTGTCGCTAGTATTATACGCATAGATGATTTAGGGTTTAAACTTATAGATATTGCTGAAGATAAAAATACGTTTTTAAAAAAAATAGGACAATTTTTAGTAGCATCCTTACCTAAAATTATCAAAGGTTTAAGTTTTGCAGGGACTTTTGCCTTACTTATTGTGGCTGGTGGTATATTTGTAGAACATATAGAAAAACTGGAACATTTACTCTCTTTTATGCCTAAGTTACTTGCAGAACTTTTAGTTGGGTTGGTTATAGGATTTGTAGCCATAGGGTTTGAAAAATTGTATTTTAAAGTAGCAAAAAGTAAGCATGCTACATGAAGATAACAAAACGCTATCGAAGAGACTTAGAAACATTTCAGCAGTTTTGGAACACGGCTGTTGAATATCAAATAAGTTAGGCATACAGCCTCAACAGTAAGTGATGAAATAGAAATCTATTTATCAATGAATGTGAAGAGGTAGCAAGCTTTACATATAAAATTTTTTATACGTTATTGAGTGTGTCAAATTAAAAATTTGAGCTTAATAAATTTTTGTTTGTATCAAGCTCTTCTGCACCAAGCATACTCGTCCCCTCAATAGTATAATACTTAATATCCGTAAAACCTAAAAATCCAAAAAGACTTTTGAGATATGGTTCTACAAAATCCATTTGTTTCATCTCATCAAATACTGCACCATATGCTGCACAAATGACTAACTTTTTGCCAGTGAGTAAACCTGTAAACCCATTTTCGTCCATTGCAAATGTTTCACCAACTCTTGAGATATGGTCAATATAGGCCTTTAAAGAAGAGGGGATACTAAAGTTATACATGGGTACGCTAAGCAGGATAGTCTCAGCATCTTTAATCTCACCAATGAGAATCTCTGATAATTGGAGCGTATTTTGCATGCTTGGGTTTCTATCAGCAATTGGGGTGAACATCGCTTCAATAAAGTTTTGAGAGATGTGCGGTATATCAGACTGGCTTAAGTCTCGGTAACATACTTTTGTATTGCTATGTATATTTTTGTAGTGTGCTTCATATCTATTGGCTAAATCTTTTGAGTGAGAATCATCTTTTCTCGTGCTTGTGTCAATTCGGAGTAGTTTTTTCATTTCTTATCCTTTTGTATTTTTTCTAAAGCATTTAAAATTGCTTGTGGTTCAGCTCTTTTTCTGTAGTTGTTTGGGATAAAACACCATTTTATGCGTAAATCATCCCCTATAATGTAGGTAGCAGGGTCTGCAAAGGTATAGCTGTTTTCATCATTTGCTTTTTCAACGTCAAACTCCATCATAGAAAGTAAATCACGGTGCGATTGAGGCAGTGTAAAAACCAATCCGAATTGATTGGCAATTTTATTTTTATAATCATATAAAACATCAAAACTTACCTCTCTTATAATCGTATCTTTCGCTTCTTGGGGCAGAGCAGATTCGTCTAAAGCACTTACCCCAAGTTTACTTTCTGGAGTTAATGCTATTAGTGATGCACCCAGATTGTTTATCTCTCCTATCACATCATTATAGGCTTTCAGTTGTAGATTACAATAAGGACACCATACACCACGGTAAAATGTAAGAACTACGGGTCCACTTTTCAAATAGCTAGAGAGTTGTTTTGGTCTGCCTTGTCTATCGTTTAGGGTAAAGTCTTTGACACTGTCTCCAACTTTAAGAGCGTTTTCTATGATAGACAAAGAGCTAATTTCTCCAGCTCCTTGTTCTATCATACTATTTACCTCTGAGGGTAAGGTATCACGAAAATTTTGGATGATACCTTGTATGTCACTTTGTAAATTTTTCATTAGTGTTCCTTTATGATTTTTTGTCTACTTTTATACCTTCTAATTCAAGGTTTATTTTTACTTCATCACCTACTGCGACACCACCCGTTTCAAGTATTTTGTTAAAGAGGATGTTATAGGCTTTTCTACTTATTTTCCCGTGAAGTTCAAAACCTGTTTTAATCGCACCCCAAGGGTCTTTACTCTCATTACTTAGGTAATCTACGTCAAACTCTACTTGTTTGGTAATACCTTTTATTGTAAGTTCTACTAATGCCTTATCCCCTGTGTGTTTAATGAGTTTAAGGGTCATTTTCGGGTATTTTTCTGCATCAAAAAAGTCTTTTGAGCGCAGATGCTTATCTCTTTGTTTATCATCAGTAAAAATAGATGCTATTTGTGCTGTTCCTTCTAAGCTCTTAATCTGATGTGTTTTTGGGTTATAGTCGTAGTGTCCACTATATTTTTTAAATGTACCACGTACAGACGCAACCATCATATGTCGAATTTTAAATCCTACTGTTGAATGTGTTGAATCCACAAGATATTCTGTAGCAGAAGCGGTAGTTAGACCTATTAATGTTGTTAGTGCGAGTGTATGAATCATTTTCATTGAAAATCCTTTGTAATAATATTTTTACACTTTTTAGTGTAATTACTCTAAAAGTATAGCCATAATATGAAGAACATGTCAAGAGTAATTACTCTAATTTTAAAATATTAATGTGTGAAAATCCTTGAATGCCCTAAAATAGGCACTTTGCTAAGATAAAAAAAATTTACTTTTTAGAGTAAATACACTATAATATTTTAAATAAGGAATAAAATGTCACGAAAATTAGATATATTAGAGACAGCACGTAGACTTTTTAATGAGAGTAATACACAGGCAGTCACTACAAACCATATAGCCAAAGCAATGGGGATTAGCCCAGGTAATTTACATTATCATTATAAAAACAGAGAAGAGATTATAAGGCTCCTTTATAGAGATATGAGGGCTAAAATGTCACTCTCTATAGATGCATTACCTAAAACTTTAGAGGCATTAGAAGCACATCAAAAAGTACTCATCGGTATACAGTGGGAGTATAGATTCTTTTTTAGAGAGATGCTTTTTTTGTTTTCAAGAGATGCTGAATTACAACGAGAATATATAGAAGATAATATTGCCCATCGTTCACGTATTAAGCTTGTACTAGAAAGTTTTGTAGAAAGTGGAGAGCTTAACATAGATAATGAGATTCTATTAGAATACATTGTTGATGCAATATTGATGGCATGGCAATTTTATACTTCATACATGCAAACACTTGGCAGACCGCTTAGTCGCAAAAGTGCAGAAGAAGCAGTGCAATACGCAAGCAATACCATGAAACCATATAAAGTAAAGCAGGAGAAAGTATGAAAGCACATAACAAAGCCTCCGCATGGTTTGATGGACTTTATAAAGAGAACAAAGATACCCATGAAAACATTCCTTGGGCAAGACAAGCGGTTAATCCTCTACTTCAAAGCTATTTGGATGAAGATATAACGCATAAAGGTACAGCCCTAGTGATAGGCTGTGGTTTGGGTGATGATGCCATAGCTTTAGAAAAAGCAGGGTATGACGTAGTAGCCATTGACATCTCTCAAACAGCACTAGACTTAGCAAAAGAGCGTTTTAAAGACTCAAATGTACAGTTTAAAAAACAAGATATCTTTGAGTATGAAGAGCAGTTTGACTTCGTGTTTGAAGCCTTCACTATACAGTCGTTGCCCATAGAATTTAGAGAACAAATGGTCAAAGCTGTGGCAAATACTGTAGCAAAAAAGGGTAAACTTTTACTTGTGGCACATAAACGTGCAGAGATGTTGGATGGACCACCGTGGCCGCTGACACAAGAAGAGGTAGATTTGTTTAAAGAAAAAGGGTTAAAAGAACTTTCACATGAAATACACACAGAAGCGTCTAAAATCTCAAACACACGTTTTCGAGTATTATATAAAAGAGAAGGATAACTATGAAATTATTATTAGGTTTATTGACAACAGTGAGCATCTATGCACAAAGTTTTTACGTACTTACAGGCGTAGATAACTATGACCCCATCGTGGCAAATATGTCACCAAAAACTGCAAAATACAGTGCAGACATCAAGTCACTTATGCAAAGTATGTCTAAAGAAATAGGCGTAAGTATAGAAGGGCATCCTTCTCGTGTACTAGTGTTTGTGATACGTGATGTTTCTATGGGTGGAGTAGTAGGTTTGGAGGTGAAGTTAGAGTTAGGAGAGTATGTACTTCGTGATGGTGCAACCCAACGCGTCTTTGGCTCTACCTACGAAGAGAGTAAACTCATCGCTCCAGACTTCAAAGATGAGGAAGATGTCGATGACCAACTCGCAGACACGGTTGAAGAGATGTTAGAGAAGTTCAAACTTCAGTACATAGAAGATAACAAAAATCTTTCAACGGGGAAAAAGTCTGTAACGCATGAAACTTTTGCAGCTGATATGGGCTATGAGACTAACTATAAAATAGCTCTTGGAAAAGCCAAAAAAGAGGGTAAAGAGTTGATGATATTTATGACAACCTCTTACTGCCCATGGTGTAGAAAACTAGAAAATCGCATACTCTCACAAAATGACATAGATGCTAAAATAAAAGCAAAATATATCCCCCTCATGCTAAATCTAGATAAAGATAGTTACCCAGAGCAGTTTTCTAAAACACGTTTTACACCTATACTCTACATCGTAAATAGTAAAGATGAGAGCATTGAACATAAATTTGTGGGTTATAGTAACCGTGGGGAGTTTTTGCGGATGTTGAAAGATAAATAAAATATGTCAATTTGAAAGATTTTTGAATTGTTTTCTCATTAAATGTTAGAATATAGCATATTAAAAATGTTGCTAGATACAAGGGTGCATTTACCAAAGAGTATAGAGGATTTGACATGAGCAATAGTGAGAATGTAGTATATATTTTTGTAGATGAAGCAGGAGATATGGATTTTTCTGTTAATGGTTCAAAATATTATATGTTCAATTTTTTAGTAAAGCAGAGACCTTTTAAAGTACATGAACATATTGCCAACTATCGTTATTCGTTACTAGAGAGAAACCTTGATAAGTTCGATGGTCGTAGACTAGATATAGAGTATTTTCATGCACATAATGACAACAAATACATAAAAGATGAACTTTTTAATACTATCTCAACTTTTGATAAAAACAGAGTAAAAGTCTATTCATACATTTTAGAGAAGCCAAAGGTTAACCCCAAAAAACGAAAAGAGAAAGAACAATTTTACATTGACAATTTAAATTACTCTATACAGAGATTACTTCATAAACTACAGATAGATAGTAACTTCATCATTATTACCGACAGATTACCTGTACAAAAGAATAAAAAGAAGCAAATCGGTGCTTTGAAAAAAGGAATAAAAGAGTATCTTAGAACAAATGAGCTTGATATTCGGTATGATATTTTTCATCATGCGAGTGCTTCAAGTGCCAATTTACAAATAGTAGACTACATAAGTTGGGCTATATTTAGGAAGTATGAGCGTGAAGAATCTGTTTATTATGATAAAATAAAAATGTATATTTTAGATGAAGACATTATGACAAAAGATAGGGAAGTAAATCATTATGAGAAGTGACCCAATCTACCTATTCCAAGATTTAACTTGGAAAGCCTCCCTTGGAGTCTTGTCAGTAGCTGGGAACGTTTGTAGGGTTATTTTAGCTGAAAAATTGGATGGTGTCAAGGTGAGTTTGGTGAGGCTAAAGAAGTTATGCCTGATAGTATTAAAGAAATTTTGGAGGAGATAAATAAATGCAGAAGTTAGATGAAGCAATTAATAATATAAATAAAGTTATAGAAAAAAATATATCTATATTTGATGATAGTGAGAGAGGTTTATTATCTCAAAATATATTATCACAACTAAGAAATTTAGTTGAACATACATTTCTTAAAGTTTATAATGAACATAAAAAAACAAATTATCCTCCCGAGTATGACAATTTTAGAAAAGCAGAAAAATATATTAAGGGAATTGGTAAGCTACGGTTTTTAGGTAAGTTTCATGATTTATTACAAATCTCTGCCTCTCATTATACACTTGATGAAAATGCTTCAGAAAGGCTAATGCTTAAATATTATGAATATCTTTTAAGAATAAAATCATTTTTATTAAAAGAATATAATCTTGAAGTCTTTTTAAATATTAATACATTTCCTATTAAACTTGACAAAACAACCCAAGAATATTATGAAAAAATTGCAAAAAAAGTAGATACTCCACTGATTGGGAAAACTCAAAAAGATAGATACTATATTCAAAAAATTAAACCTTTTTTTGTTAATAATAGTGTCTATTATGAAGTTACTTTCACAAAATCTCATGATAAAGTAAGTAAATTTGATAGAATAATTGCTTTTACAAAATTAGATATAGCACAAAATTATGCAGTTAATCTTTTTATTGAAAAAAAATATATTGAAATTTTAGGTGAACAAATGCCTATAAATATTATTAAAAACTGGGAGGTTTCCATAAGACCTTGTGAACTTAATAACTTTGCAAGAATATTTAATATGAATATAGATGTTCAATCTTCTCACAAGGAATATAAAGAATTAATGATATTTTTAACAGAAACAAGGTTGAGTCTTAATAAATATGTTATTCAAGAGCAAGGATATTATGACTTTGTTAAAGATAAGGCAACAGAAGGTAGTAAAATACAGTTTTTTTATGTTCTAGATAAGTGTAGAAAATTATTATTAAATAATAGAGTTGGTTCAAATATTATTCGATATCTTTTGCATATTATGAATAATAAAATTATAAAACGACAAATTCATAATGAATCAAACTTTAAATTATCTGACTTATTACTTAAGTGGGGCTGTATACCTTTTGAAGAAATGCCTTTTACGACATCATTAATAAATCATAATCCAAGAATATATGATTTATTTGAGTGTATCAATCATGAAAATAGAGAACATGAATTTTTAGCAAAACTAATTCAAAATAATATAGAAATAAAAGGGGGAATTATTTACTCCTAAAAATGATGTAGAAAATTTTGTTAACCTTGATACTATCATAAAGGAATATAACGATTTAATTTATAAAAAAACACAGTCAAATCGTCTAATTGAATTTTACAAAGATAGTTTTCTTTATATGAGAGGTTACAAAGAGGATACAATAGAAATAATCAAAAAATTAGAAGTGTTATCAACTGAAGGAGTTGAAAACTATTCTAATTTTGTAAAAGCATGGATTGAAGAAACAAACTACAAAATAGACTGTGAAGATAAAAAGAAATTTTTAATGAAAATGTTTGAAAGTTCAAAAGTAGCTATGATTTATGGAGCTGCTGGAACTGGAAAATCTACAATGATAAATCATATTTCTCATCTTTTTAAAGATTATAAAAAAATTTATTTAGCACAAACAAATCCAGCAACTGATAATTTAGAAAGAAAAGTTGATGCTATAAATTGTGAATTTATGACAATTACAAAATTTTTATATAGAAATAATACTGATAGCAAGTATGCTATATTGTTTATAGATGAAAGTAGCACAGTTAGTAATTCTGATATGCTCTCTATTCTAAATAAAGCTTCTTTTAGTTTAGTAGTCTTAGTTGGTGATATATTTCAGATTGAATCTATAAGATTTGGAAATTGGTTTACATCAATAAAAGAATTTTTACCTAAAAATACAATTTTTGAGCTGACTAAACCTTATAGAAGTAAAAACAATGACTTGCTTGACTTATGGGATAAAGTTCGAAGTATAACAGATGATATTTCAGAGCATATTCAAAGAAATGGTTATTCTACCAATTTAGATGAATCTATTTTTGAGAATCATAAAGATGATGAAATCATACTTTGTTTAAATTATGATGGACTATATGGCATAAATAATATAAATAGATTTTTACAAGCTAATAATCCAAATCAATCTATCGAGTGGGGAAGCTTGATATATAAAATAAGTGACCCTATTTTATTTAATGAGACAAAAAGATTTGGTGATGCAATATATAATAATTTAAAGGGTAAAATTATTGATATAAAAGTTTTAGATAAACAGATAGAGTTTAATGTAGAGATAGATAAAGTAGTCAATGCATTAGATACGCAATTATATGATTTTGAATTAGTAAGTAGTGATAGTAATAAATCAGTTATAAGCTTTAAAGTTAATCAATTTCTAACAACAGATGAGGATGATGAGTCATCAGATGCAATAGTTCCATTTCAAGTTGCTTATGCTGTATCTATTCATAAAGCTCAAGGATTAGAATATAGTTCTGTGAAAATCGTTATAACAGATGAAGTGGAGGAACAGATTACACATAATATTTTTTATACAGCGATAACAAGAGCCAAAGAAGACTTAAAAATATATTGGTCTCCTGAAACAGAAAATAAAATTTTAAAAAATTTGACACAAAAAAATATAAAAAGAGATATAGGATTATTAAAAGGAATAATGAGTTGAATTTAGAAACTCTAACCATCCACCTAACCCAACAAAAAAACCAAAAAGTAGGAACTCTAGCCCAAAAAGACAATAAAATCTACTTCGAGTACGACAAAGATTTCCTAAAAACAGGCATAGAACTCTCACCCTATAAACTGCCACTAAAAGCAGGATTGTTTCGTTGTGATGATGATACTTTTGATGGGCTTTGGGGATTGTTTGCTGACTCTTTGCCTGATGGTTGGGGGCGATTGTTGATGGATAGACATTTGATGAGACTTGGAGTGAATCCTCGTGCTTTGTCTCCTTTGGATAGGTTGGCTTATGTGGGGAGTCATGCTATGGGGGCTTTGAGTTATGAGCCTGAACATGCTGTTGAGAGTGAGATTGAGAGCATTGTGCTTGATGATTTGGCTAAGAGTTCAAAAGAGATACTAGAGGGAAGCAGTGAGAAGCTACTTGATGAACTGTTGAGCCTTAATGGTTCATCGGCAGGGGCTAGACCAAAGGTGTTGGTGCAGATAAGTGATGATTTGAAACAGATAGTGCATGGTAGAACAGCATTACAAAAGGGCTTTAGCCATTGGATGGTGAAGTTTGCTTCAAGCATGGACTCCAAAGAGATAGGGGCGATAGAGTATGCCTATAGTCTTATGGCAAGAGAAGCAGGTCTTGACATGCCTAAAACTGCTCTGCTAGAGGGGAAACATGGGCGATATTTTGCTGTGAAACGTTTTGATAGAGAGGGAGATAAACGCATACACATGCACTCTGTGGCAGGGTTGACTCATAGTGACTTTAGGTTTCCTACCTTGGACTATGATGACTTGTTACGCTTGACACTTCATCTGACCAAAGATGTCAAAGAGCTAGAGAAAGTGTTTCGATTGGCTTGTTTTAACCTCTTTAGCCATAACCGTGATGACCATGCTAAAAACTTCTCTTTTATCATGGATGAAAAAGGTATTTGGCGTTTCTCTCCTGTGTATGATGTTACTTTCTCTTATGGGCTAGAAGGTGAACATATTACCCTCTATATGGGAGAGGGAAAAAATCCAACCAAAGAACAGCTTTTTCAACTTGGTGAAAAATATAAACTTAAAGAGTATAGCCAGATTGTTGACAAGGTTGAAGAGGTTACAAGTATGTGGAGTGACTTTGCTAAAGAGGCAGGAGTGTCGGCACGAACGCAGAGTGAGATAGAAAAAACTTTAAAAACTATAAAAGAGATAGGAGCAAAAAAATGACCCACAACTACATAGGAAAAACAGGATTAAGAGTAAGCCCTATATGTCTAGGCACAATGACCTTTGGAACACAAGCAGACAAGAAAGAAGCCTTTGCCATTATGGACAAGGCATATGAAAGAGGCATAAACTTCTTTGATACAGCAGAGCTTTACCCTGTCCCACCATCTGGCGAACTCTTTGGACTTACCGAAGAGATAGTGGGTGAGTGGATGCAGACTAAGCCTAGAGACTCTATCATCTTGGCTTCTAAGGTGGCAGGGGCTGCTAGTGGGTGGTTTGTGCCTCCTGTTCGTCATGGGCTTACAGCTATAGACAGGTTTCACATCGAGCGTGCAGTAGAGGGAAGCCTCAAACGTCTTAAGACGGACTACATAGACCTCTACCAAATGCACTGGCCAGATACCATCGTGCCTATAGAGGAGTCTTTGGAAGCGTTTGATAGACTGGTGCAGAGTGGAAAAGTACGTTATTTGGGTACGTCAAATGACACAGCCTATGGTACAACTAAGGCACTTATGAAGTCCGAACAGCATGGTTACACTCGTTTTGAGTCCATACAAAACAACTTTTCTCTGCTTAACCGTCGGTTTTTAGATGAACTTTCTACGGTGTGTGAAAAAGAAAATATTTCACTGCTACCTTATTCTCCTCTAGCTGGTGGGGTACTGAGTGGGAAGTATAACGATGGTTTTCATGCTAAAGGGAGATTTACTTCCTATATGAATTCGCCTAATGTCAGACAACAAGCGATGGCAACTAGATTTTTAAATGAAAAAACACTCGCTTCAACTACCAAATATATAGCCATAGCCAAAGAGGCAGGAATGCACCCTGTCACTCTAGCTACTGCATGGTCAAAACAGTTTGATTTTGTGGCTTCGACCATCATAGGGGCAACGTCATCTGAACAGTTAGACCCTATATTTAAGGCGATGGATTTGACTTTGAGTGCTGATGTTTTAAAAGCTTGTGATAAAGTCCATGAAGAGATACTGTACCCGATGGGGTAAGAGGAGATAGCATGCAAGAGAAAGAACAAGACTACGCCAAAAAAACATTCGATGCTGTAGCACACAAATATGATGAGATACCATTTTTTAAAATCTCTGCTAGAAATGTGGTGGAGATTATCGGAAAATACAAAGGTGAAGGTACGCTAACTGTATTGGATGTGGCTTGTGGCACAGGTAATGTGGTGTTAGAATGTGCTTCGTGTATGCCTCGTGCTAGTTTTGATGCTGTGGACATAGCAGAAGGTATGCTAGAGAAAGCTCGAGACAATGCCAAGGTGCAAAAGCTAGACAATATACACTTTCATCTCCAAGATGTAACCAAACTAGCACTCGACAAAAAGTATGATGTCATCACCTGTGCCTATGCACTTTTCTTCTTGCCTGAAGCAGATAAGGTATTGCAAGATTTGGTCTTGTTACTTAAACCCGATGGGTTAGTCATATTTACAAGCTTCACTGAAAAAGCCTTTAAAGTTTCAAATGAAATACTTTTACCACTTCTAGTCAAACATGGTTCAAACTCTGCAAAAGAGTACGACATGACTAAGTGGGAGAACCTCAAGCACCCTAAAGACATCGAAAAACTATGCGCGTTAGCTGAGGTACACCTAGTAGAAATGCAGAGCAAAGAGATACGCTACGGTATGAGCATAGATGAGTGGTGGGAACTGATGAACAACACAGGCTATAAGGGGATGCTTATGGAACTGAGTCCAGAGGACTACGACAGCTTAAAACAGGAGTATTTTATGGCTATGTTTAACCATGCAGATATGGATGGGGAGGTTGAACTGGTGGCTGATAGTTGGTATGTGGTGGTGAATATAACTATTTTGAGTTAGCTAAATAGTAAGTATGGCTACACGCAATTTACATTTTTATGAGTTACAATTGAATCAATATAGTAAAGGATTGATATGAAGTTTTTAGTTCATTTTATGCTCATAATGGGTGCATTGTTTGTGAATGCTTGTTCTAAGTCCGAGAAAGAAACGAAAACAATCATCGTAAATGCTTCTGATATAGTAGAAAAAAAGATAAAGGTTGATGGTATGACCTGTGTAGGTTGTGAAGTCACTTTAGAAAAAGCGATGTCAAAAGTAAATGGGGTAGTGAAAGTGAAAGCCTCTTCTTCAAACGATGAAGTAACGCTTAGTTATGATAAAACAAAAACGGATGAAAAGACTGTTTCACAGATGATAGAAAACTTTGGGTACAAACCTTTTAATGCAGTAAAGAAGTAGTGAATGGCACTTTTTTTTAACTTTGGAGAGGAGATAGAAGGGTACGACTATAAAGTCATTAATGAACGTGAAGCACGAGCAAGTGCAGGTATGATGTTTTTACTTGGTTTACTTAGTCTCTTCTCTGTCTATATTTTTCGTACCTTACTCTGGGCAGAACTCTTTTCCATAACTTTCATTTTCGAATTCTTTGTTCGTATAGTTATTAATCCTAAGTATGCTCCATATATGCTTTTAGGAGGACTCATAGTAAGTAATCAGCAAGCAGAATGGGTAGAGGCTAAACCTAAAAAGTTTGCTTGGCTACTTGGCTTGATACTTGGTGCCATTATGACCTACTATATCGTTTTTGATGTCATCTCTTTATGGCGACTTGGCATCTGTGTAATTTGTCTTGTGTTGCTTTTTTTAGAATCTACATTTGGCATTTGTTTAGGCTGCTTGTTGTACCATAAACTCAATATAAAACTTAACAACTGCCCTGGAGGTGTCTGTGCAGTACCTAGTAAAAAATCGATTTTTCGATACAGAGTGTTACTGATAGGTATATTTTTAATTCTATTTTTATTGGTTTATGTGGGACTAAAAAATGGAAAGTATGCTGATGCTCAACCAATGATAATTATAAATGATACTCAAAAAGTATAAAAGATGAAACAAATGAAACTACTCCTTGTTATGCTCATGATAGCATTTACTTCTCTCGACGCACAAAGTGCAAAAGTTGTGTATGATTTAACTACAGGTGACAGTGCAAAGATAGAAAAAATAATGATTGGTGGTGTCACAGCACTTTCTAAATAGGCTGCTGACATCATTAGAGAATATTCAAACAAGTTAGGGCATCGTCCTATTATTGATATTAATCCTAAAAATTCAAAAGTACTCAAAGCAAAAGAGGAAAAGTTAGTCACTTGGGAGGGTTTGAATTTGCAAGTAGCTCTTAAAGATATTGTTTGTTGATTTACAAAACCCAGATACTTTTATCTCCATTTAAAGATACTATGATAAACTTTCCTTGTTAATAAAAATTATCTTTAAGGAAATAACATGATCGTAACTAAAAAAGCTCCAGACTTTACAGCAACAGCTGTACTTGCTAATGGACAAATTGTAGAAGACTTTAACCTAATGAACAACCTTGGTGAAAAAGGTGCAGTACTTTTCTTTTATCCACTAGACTTTACATTTGTATGTCCTTCAGAAATTATTGCATTTTCTCATAGAGCAAAAGAATTTACTGACAGAGGTATCAATGTGATTGGTGTATCTGTAGATAGCCAATTCTCACACTTCGCATGGAGAGAAACAGCAGTAGAAAATGGTGGTATTGGGCGTATCAACTTCCCATTGGTTGCTGACCTTTCTAAGCAAATCGCTAGAGACTATGATGTACTTCTTGATGATGCAGTAGCACTTAGAGGTTCATTCCTTATCGATGCTGATGGTACAGTAAGACACGCAGTCATCAATGACCTTCCATTAGGTAGAAATATCGATGAAATGATTAGAATGGTAGACACAATGTTATTTACTAACGAGCATGGTGAAGTATGTCCTGCTGGTTGGGTAAAAGGTGATGAAGGTATGAAGGCAGACACTGAAGGTGTTGCTGAGTATCTTGGTAAGCACGCAGAAGAATTGTAGTATGCGTAGGGTGCGTTTTCTAACGCACCTTATATTGATACATAGTTAAGTCTATAGTGATAGATTTAGCTATATATAAAAAGGAGACTTCATGACAGACTATGCGATACTCTTAAAAGAGAGTGAACTTAAAGCAACATTTCAACGTATGAATATCCTTGAAAATATAGAAAAGCATGGACATATGTCTATAGAAGACATTTATGAAGAAGTGGTAAAAACACACCCTTCATTGTCTTTGGCTACCGTCTATAAAAATATCATTTTGATGGTAGAAAAAGGGGTACTTGTAGAAGTACCCATAGAAGGTAAAAAATCAAAGTATGAGCTTCGTAAAGAAGACCATATACACCTTGTTTGTACAGAGTGTGGTGAGGTGGAAGACAAACCACACAATGCAAATGCAGATGCACTTTTTGCGTCCATGACAAATAGTGAGAACTTTTCGCTACGCAAACAACAAATCAACCTGTATGGTGTTTGTGAACATTGCCAACACGAGGTTGCTTCGTAAAAACTAGGCATACAAAAAACCGTAGGGGAAATCCCTTGTGGTTGCCCTCGGTCGCTAGACCATCATCAAAACTGTGTAAATAAAATACCTGAAATATATGCAAATATGTGGGTACCCACAAGAGGTACCCCTACGGGTTAAATAGTGCAGACCCTACACGTACCAAGTTTGATCCACATTTTATAGCCAAAGTATAATCACTACTCATCCCCATAGAACAATACGTCGCTCCCTCTTTTTGTAGCTTTTCATAGATACTATGTGTCGTTTCAAAACTTTGTTGTATCAGTTTTTTGTCTTCTGAGTGTGCACCTATGGTCATGACACCTTTAAGGTTTATGTGTGGACAGCTTTCTTTAATAGTCCGATACATATCATACGCTTCTTCAGAAGAAAACCCAGACTTACTCTTTTCATTTGCTGCGTTGATTTGAAGTAAACAGTGCATTTTAGTCTCTTTAGCTGCCAGTTTTTTGTTAAGCTCTTGTGCCAAGTCTAAACTGTCTAACGACTGCATAAGAGTAGGGCGTAAGTCTATAAGGTTGTTAATTTTATTTTTTTGCAATGAACCTATCATGTGCCATTCAAGAGGTAACTCTTCTAGTGCATGCATACGCTCTTTAAGCTGTTGTACCTGGTTCTCACCAAAAGCACGTTGTCCTAAACTATAGAGGGTAGAGATGTTTTCAAGTTCAGTGTATTTTGCCACAGTGACAAGCTTTACGATGTGATGCTCACTCACCGTGATACGTGCTTCCTCTATGTTCCAGATGACTTCATCAAGGTTTGCTCTTAAGTGTTCTTTGTCTAGTATTGCCATGTTTTATTCTCCTATTAACCTATTGATATCATTATACAATCCTAACATCATAAGTGCAAGAAGTAGTGCCCAGCCTACCATGGTGATGTACATCATTACTTTTTCACTGGCTGTTTTGCCTGTGATCATCTCATAAATGTTAAACATAATGTGTCCGCCATCAAGTGCAGGGATGGGGAGTAGGTTTAGTACGCCCAAGTTTACAGAGATAAGTGCTGTAAAGAGAAACAATATAACAATACCGGCATTGCTTGCCTGTGAGGTGATATCTACTATGGTGATAATGCCACCCACTTTATCAGCACCAACAGCACCAGTGAGCATCTTCTCTACACTTTGAAAAATAAGATTTGAAGCATAACATGTCTCATCCCATGCAAAAATAATACTTTTTTTAAAAGTAAAAGTAAATTTTTCTTTAGGTACTTTGGGGCTAATACCTATAAGTTTACGTTTGACCGTTTCTCCAAACTTATTTTCTTGTTTAGTTTCAACAGTTTGCATCTGAAAAGTGATAGGTTCGTCATCTCTAAGTACAGTAATACTTATATGTGTATCTAGGGTTTGTACAAGTGTACCCATATCACCCCAATTGTGTATAGAGGTGTTATTTATTTTTATGATTGTATCATTGATGTGTATACCTACATCTTTTGCATGAGAATTCTCTGAAAAAGCACCCACTGTCGCAGGTAAGTATTTGCTATAGTTAAATATAGGACTGGCATAGGTACCCATCTGTGCAACAGCAAAATAAAGAAAAAACGCCAGTAAAAAGTTAGCAAAAGGACCTGCAAGCAGTATGATGATGCGTTGCCAAGGCTTTTTAACATTGTAGGAGTCTTCGTCATAGCTTATTTGGGTAGGATCAGAGTCATCTTGCCCTTTCATCTTGACATAACCACCTAGAGGAATGGCAGAGATGCTCCACTCTGTCTTTCCTATCATTTGTGAGTAGAGTTTTTTACCAAACCCTATACTAAAAACATCAACTTGCACCCCAAAAAAGCGTGCAGCCGTAAAGTGACCCAACTCATGAAAGAAGATAAGTACCGATAAAACCAATAATGCAACAAAAATACCCATAAAAATCCTAGCTATAGACTTCTTGCAAGAAGTCCAATTTTTAACAGATTATAGCCAATAGTTGATGGTAATCAAATGGTTAATAGGATTTTTTGCTAAAATAAAGATATGTATAATATTGAGGAAAAAGAATGAATCAAGATAATGAGATAAATATGAATGAGACAGAAGAAACAGAGGTTCTCGAAACAGTGAACGAGCCTAAAGAAAAAAAACATCAAAAGGCCTTGCGTCTTGTAGCTCAGGCAAAGCAGATAGTCAAAGAGGCAGAAGAACAGACACAAGCCTGTAAGCTTTTGCTTGCCGATGATTTAAAAGAGTATGATGATGCCAAGCGCAGTTTACGCTCAGGTGGTATGGATGCGTGTCTTTCTTTACTTGAACAGTTAGGCTACCAACCCAATGAAGCCAAACAAATGGTAGAAGAAAAGGTAGTTGTCTTTGAACCAAAAGAGGAGATAGCCCCCATCGTTCTGAAAAATGTTTCAAGCGGTAAGTTTACAGGCTTTGTGTATGCATTGGCTTCTAGTGTGGCGACTACGGTTGGTCTTACGTACCTTGCTACAGAGAAACTTGGTATGACACTAGACATCACCAAAGTACCTACACCTGAGACGATGCAAACCATCGCTACATGGTTTAGCACAAGCGTAGGATTGGAACCCAATGTCTATGTAGGTGCTGGCATACTTGGGCTGGCTTCCGTGTCTGTGATAGCTTTGGTATACGGGCTACGTGTGGCACTCAGAGGCAGTAAGAACTTGCACTTTGCTGTTAAGCAGTTTGTCGAAGCAGAGATTTACACAGAACACAAAGCAGATTGTAAAGCAGAGATGGACAAAGTCGATGCACACATGAAAGACACGGTCTCCACACTTAAACTCTATGAAGTGCTCTTTAACGAACAAAAAGGAAAACTTGAACGTATCATACACATAGAAGGCAGTAAAACCAAAAGTACAGACTACCATGAAAAGTCATACGCAGAGATACGCGAAACAAAAAATTTAGTTCGTGCCATAGAGACTTTTATCTCTCTACCTATGTCTAAGGAAGGGCGCTTGTCCGATGACAGTGTAGAAGCACTGAGTAAAGCAAAAGCACAGGTAGATAAAATGTTGGAGAGGTTGTATTGAGAGGCTATTATTGTCTCGAGAGTGTAATTTAAACTGTGTAAACCCTAACAAATAGATTTATTTGATATAGATAAGTTTTACCAAAGTTTGATTGGCTAGAATAACATCAAATTTAATAATAGGAACTAATTATGGCAATTGAAGCACAAAACAATGTTGTAGGCATAGAGTACGAAGTAAAAGAAGCAGGAACAACAGATGTTGTTGACACAAACAAAGGTGGAGAAGCACTAGAGTTTATTATGGGAAAAGGTCAGATTATTCCTGGTCTTGAAAATGCACTTGTTGGTATGAATGAGGGTGAAAGCGGAGACATTATGGTTCCTGCTGCTGAAGCATATGGTGATGTAAACCCAGAAGCAATGCAAACACTTCCAAAAGAGCAGTTTGAAGGTGTAGACCTTGTAGAAGGTATGACACTTTATGGTCAAGGTGAAGATGGTCAAACTACACAAGTTATAGTAAAATCATTTGATGATAAAGAAGTAAATGTAGACTTTAACCACCCATTGGCAGGTAAAGACTTAATGTTTTCAGTAACTGTTTTAACAGCAAGAGAAGCAACAGCAGATGAAGTAACATCAGGTGTCGTTGGTGGCGCTGCTGAAGGTGGTTCTTGTGGAACAGGATGTGGTTGTCACTAATCTGACACCTCATATCGCATCATCTTTATAGAAAAGATGATGCACTTTTAACCTCTCTTTTTTCTTACTATATCTCCCCCCCCCAACGCCATTAAGTTAAGCATAGAACCGTACCATTTTCAACCTCCAACTCTATCAATTCCCCACACTTTTCTTCTTCCTCTTCAGATGATGAATTGTAT